>Ga0137409_10000417_pt1 | contig 46128 bp, 35 predicted proteins | sample CZODoug1_16funga_FD_122059 | JGI IMG/M metagenome (GOLD analysis project Ga0137409, IMG submission 122059) | Vadose zone soil fungal communities from Angelo Coast Range Reserve, California, USA - CZODoug1_16fungal (Hybrid Assembly) | ecosystem: Environmental > Terrestrial > Soil > Vadose zone...
GGATTGGCGTCCCCTTTGCGTTCAATCTTTGGATTGGTTTGAATGAGCTTCGGATGGGAAAACGCAACGAGGATAGCATCACGCAGGTTCCAGCTGCTCAGAATTTTGTAAAGTTTTTAGATGTAGCGTTTCAATCTCCCGCGACAGCGGCAGTCTTTCCCTTTGCCGGCATGGATTTAACCCTCAGCCAGTAATTCAGCGGCTCAGAATAGAAGCGCGCAACGAGATAGCCATAGATCCCGGCAAGAGCCGTGGTCATGAGGAACCACAGCGGAGACCAGTTGATGCTCAGGCGGAAATACAGAAACAGCAGCACCATGGGCCAGACGACCAGCATGTGGGTGAGATAAACCTCATAGCTGTTGCGTCCAAACCAGCGCAGGAAAGAAGTGGAGCGGAAGATGGCTTTGCGGGCCGCGGCAAATTTATTGCCAGAAGCCGGAGAAGGATCCAGGCGTGATCCGCTTGCTTCAAACGTCGTCTGCAATGCGATCAGCAGCAACGCTGTCCCGATCCCAAGCACCGTCACATCAAGGCCAACTTTATATAAAGCGAGGCGGGAGGCTGTCCCGCGAAAAACGGTAATCAAAAGGCAGAGCAGCGTGCCAACAATCCGCAAAGCCAGGTTCGCTTTATCGCCCAGTTTGATTTTGGCCGAAATCATGGCTACAAGGCAGCCAAGGGCAATGCCATCCATGCAGGAGAGGTAGCCGTAATCTGCCCAGAGTTCATTCTGCGTGCTCACTCGCGCGAATGGGCCAATCACAAGAAAACAGGAGAGCAGCGCGATCAGAATCGCGAACTGGACCACCACGAGCGACTGGCGCACCACGCCCTGGCCGCGCCCACCGCGCGCGCCCTTCGTCACCGTCGCCGGCCGGAACGCGGACAGCACCAGCGACGGATAGACGCCCGCGAGCAACGCCGTCGCGGCGAGGAACCCGAGCGCGCCGGCGCCCACGCGCCAGTCGGCGAACGTCGAGAAGTCGATCGTGCGCCCGAGGAACACGTTGAGCGGGCCGAGCGCGAGCCGCGCGAGCCCGAGCCCCGCGGCCGCCCCGAGCGTCACGTAGAGAAACGACTCCGTCATGAACTGCGCGAACAGGTCGCCCCGCTGCGCGCCGATGGCCTTGCGCACGCCCACCTCGAGCGCGCGGCGCAGTCCCAGCGCGGTAAGGAGGTTTACGAAATTGATCGACGCCACGAGCACGATCAGCACGCCGATCGCCGTCACGGTGTAGACGGGTCCGTAGCGCTGCGACTCGGGATCGACGGTGGAGCCGGCGCTCAGGTGGATCGTGCGGATCGGCCGGATGGCGAGCTTCCATACCTCGCTCGCCTTGAGCGTTCCGCCGAGCACCGCCGGCGCGTGGCGGTCGATCATCGTGGCGATGCCGTCGCGGACCGGCTCGAGGCGCTCGCCGGGCGCGAGCAACGCGTAGGTGGCCGAGTTCCAGAGCTTGCCGCCGAACACCGGCATCGGCGTGCGGTCTTGCAGCGCGCTCGGCGAGTACGGCGCGTGACCGGCGCCGATCACCGTGAGGTAGCTCAGGTGCGTGTTCGACGGCAGGTTCTCGATCACCGCCGTCACCGTCATCGGCTGCATACCGTTCATGAGCAGCGTCTCACCGACGGCCGTTCCCGCCGCGCCGAAGTACTTCTCCGCCACGCGGCGCGTGAGCACGAGGGAGTCGGGCTGCGTGAGCGCGCCGTCGAGGCTGCCGGCGGCCACGGGGAACCGGAACACGTCGAACACGTTCGCGTCGGCCCAGGTGATCTGCTCGTTGAACCTGACGTCCGCGCGATTACTCGGCGCGAAGAACGCCGTCGCGCGAAACAGCCGCGTGACCGCCTGGAGCTGCGGGTAATCGGCCGCGAGCCATTGGCCGAGATCCGACGGCCCGGCGCCGGCCGGCAGGCCGGTCGACAGCGTGGGCGATACCTGATAGATGCGCTCGTGGTTCGGGATCCAGCGGTCGAACGTGAGCTCGTCGTGCACGTAGAAGCCGATCAGCGCGGCGGCGCCGAAGCCGATCGCGAGACCGGCCACGCTGATCGCGGCGTAGAGCTTGGTGCGCACGGTGTTGCGCAGCGCGACGGCGACGTAGTGGCGGAGCATGGGGTCCCCGAGCGTGAGTCGGGGTGACTCTACCGGCTCGGGCGAATCGAGTCGAACGCTCGCAAGGGCGCCCTATTGCCCCAAAAGGCCGATGAAGTACCATCCAAAGAGCATCGGACAGCAAGGGGGGAGTGTCATGACGCGTGGATCCGTGCCTTCGGTTCTCGGCGTGCTCGCGCTTGCCGCCGGACTGTCGTGGTCAGGCCAGAGCCTCGCGGCCGGGCAGTCCTGCGCGAGCTTGAAGAGCGCGACGTTCAAGAACACGAAGATCGACTCGGCCGAAGCAATCCAGCCGAGTCCGACGTGGGCCTTTCCGCCGTCGATGTTCAACGGCTTGGGAGGCACCGACCCCGCCGGCGCGCCGAACGTGCAGCAGCCGTTCTGCCGCGTCACCGCCACCATCGAGACCGAGATCAAGTTCGAGCTGTGGCTGCCGGATAACTGGAACGGCAAGTACCAGCAGGTGGGCAACGGCGGCTACTCCGGCGCCCTCAACTATCCGACGATGGGCGGCGCGCTCGCGAAGGGCTACGCCACCGCATCCAGTGATCTCGGCCACGCGAGCGCGAACGCCTTCGAGGCGGACTGGATGGTGGGCCACAAGCAGCGCATCGAGGACTTCGGCTTGCGAGCGCATCACCTCGTGAGCGAGGTCGCCAAGCAGATCATCGGCGCGCATTACGCCAAGGCCCCGGCTCGTTCCTATTTCGTCGGCTGCTCGTCCGGCGGCTGGCAGGCGCTCACCGAGATCCAGAACTATCCGAACGATTTCGACGGCGTCGTCGCCGGCGCTCCGGCGCACAATTTCGTGCGCCTGAACTTGCGCGGCACGGTCACGTCGGAGCTCGGCCTCGCACATCCCGACGGCAATCTCACCCCGGCGCTCACCAAGCTCGTTGCCGACGCCGCGCTCAAGAAATGCGACCCCGAGGACGGCGTCACCGACGGCATGATGAGTAACCCGCTGCAGTGCGACTTCGACGCCAAGCAATTGCAGTGCAAGGCCGGCGAGAGCTCGGATGCGTGTCTCAACCCGGCGCAGGTCGAGCGCGTGAAGGCGCTCTACGGCCCCTTCAAGTCGAAGGGCGGCATGGACCTCTATCCCGGCCCGACACTCTCCGCCGCGTTGGCGGGGGGGCCGCCGCCGGGCAGCGCCGACACACCCGCGCTCCCCGCGCCCCTCGCCAACGCGCTCAAGGAGTTCGGCTACAAGGGAGCGCCGACGGTCGCCACGTTCGACGCCGACAAAGAGGTCCCGGCGATGGACAAGCTCATGAATCCCGTGATGTCGGCCGTGAACCCGGACCTCTCGAGGTTCAGGGCGCGCGGCGGCAAGGTCGTCGCGTGGCACGGCTGGGGCGATCCGGCGATCTCGCCTTACAACACGCTTCATTACTACGACGCAGTCAAGGCGAAGACCGGCGGCAACATGGACGACTTCTACCGGATCTTCTTCGTGCCCGCGATGGGCCACTGCGGCGCGGACGCGACGGGGCCCAACAAGTTCGACGCCGTGGCGGCGCTCGAGGGCTGGGTCGAGAAAGGCCTCGCACCGCGCGCGCTCGAGGCCTCGCAGTACGCGGACGGCAAGTTCACGCGCTCGCGGCTGTTGTGCAAGTATCCGCAGGTCGCGAAGTACGACGGCAAGGGCAGCGCCGACGACGCGCGGAGCTTCACCTGCGCGGCGCCTTGATCGGGAGCACGTTGTAACCATTCGAGCCCCTGCGCCATCTATGCAGGGATGCGGTACGCGGTAGTCATCGAACAAGGCCTCACGGGATTCTGCGCGTACGTTCCGGACCTGCCCGGCTGCGTCGCGGCGGGCGACACGCGCGACGAGGTCGTCCGCCTCATCCACGCCGCGATCGAGATCCACGTCGAAAGCTTGAAGAGCGACGGACAACCCGTCCCGGTACCGGTGTTCAGCGTCGAGTTCGTCGACGTCGCCGCGTAGCGATCGGCGGATCCCGGGGTCGCGATCCGCGGCACTTTACCGGGCGTGACGAGCGGCCGCACAATCGCCGCAATTTCCGGCCGGAGATACCGCATGCCGCGACGACCCCTCCTGTTGGCGATCGGCCTCTCCCTCGTGTCGCTCACCGCTCGAGCGCACCACTCCTATACCGAGTTCGACGACACCAAAACCGTGGAGGTGGAGGGCAAGCTCGTCGAGGTGGGCTGGCAGAACCCACACGCGCGGATCGTCGTGCAAACGAAGGACGCCGCCGGCAAGCCCGTCACCTGGGAGATCGAAAGCGCGGGCTTGAACAACTTCACGCGCATGAAAGTGCCTCTCGAGGTGTTCAAAGTGGGTGACACCGTGAAGGTCGCGGGTTGGCCGTCCAAGCGGTCGCCCGTGCGGATGTACGGCACGAACTTGCTGTCGGGCGACGGCCAAGAGCTCGTGATGTGGCGCTACTCGAAGGCACGCTGGGCGAAGACTGCGTTCGGCTACGGCTCGGGCGGCGCGCTGTTCGAATCGGGAACGGCCACGGGCTCGACGAGCGTGTTTCGCACGTGGGCCTCCGATCTCGACGACCCGACTGCGAACCCGGCGTCCTTGTTCAACGGCGTGACGTGGCCGCTGACGGACAAGGCGCGGCAAGCCGCGTCACACTTCGATCCCGTGACGGACACCACGACCGTGGGCTGCACGCCGAAAGGCATGCCCGCGATCATCCGGCAGCCGTTTCCGATCGAGCTCGTGGACCACGGCGAGACGATCGCGCTCAGAATGGAGGAGTACGACACCGTCCGCACGATCCATATGCGCGCCGGCGCGGCGGCGGACGCGCCGCGCACGCCGCTCGGTTATTCCGTCGGCCAATGGGACGGCAACGCGCTCATCGTCGAGACGACGAGGCTCAACGAGCCGTACCTCAACAACGCCGGCGTGCGGATGGGCCCGTCGGCGAAGCTGGTCGAGCGCTTCGCGCCAACGGCCGACGGCAGCCGCCTCGAGTACACGCTCTCGATCACCGACCCCGACTCGCTCACCGCCCCGATCGGGGGCAAACGCTCGTGGGTGGCGCGTGAGGGCGAGCGCGTGATGCCTTTCAACTGCACGGTGAAGTAGGCGCAGGCGGGGAATTCTCGCCCCTGGTCTCCGGGGGCTGGTATCGTGCGCATCCGATGCGAACAAGAACACCAGCGCTCGCCCTACTTCTGTTTTGCGCCGCCTGCAGCAAGCCCACGCCTCCGCCCGAGGCTCCACCCACCGTGGAAGTGGCGCGGCCGCTCGTGCAGCAGGTGGCGGACTGGGACGACTATTCCGGGCGCTTCGAGGCGCTCGATTGGGTCGAGATTCGGCCGCGGGTGTCCGGCGCCATCCAGTCCGTGAGCTTCGAGGACGGGGACGTCGTCGCGCAGGGACAGCTCTTGTTCGTCATCGACCCGCGGCCCTACGCCGCCGAGCTCGCGCGTGCCAAGGCCGCGGTCGCCGGCGCCCGGGCTCAGCTCGCGAATGCCGACGCGGAGCTCAAGCGCGCGCAATCGCTGGTCACCGACAAGCTCGTGAGCCAGACGCAGCTCGACCTGCGCGCCGCGGCACAGCTCCAAGCCGCCGCCAGCGTCGCGGCGGCCGAGGCCGCCGTGCAGACGCAGGAGCTCAGCCTGTCGTTCACGCGCGTGACGGCGCCGCTCGCGGGCCGCGTGTCGTACCGCCGGCTCGCGCCCGGCAACATCGTCGCCGCAGACACCACGGTGCTGACGACGATCGTGAGCGAGAACCCGATCCGCTTCGTGTTCGACGCGCCGGAGTCCGCGCTGCTCAAGTACCGGCGCGAGGCCGACGGCGCGCGCGCGAGCGCCGTCGACATCAAGCTGCAAGACGAGACGGACTACCGCTGGAAAGGCCACGTGGACTTCCTCGACAACGTGCTCGACCGCGCGTCGGGCACGATCCGCGCGCGCGCCGTGGTCGCGAATCCGGACGGCTTCATCTCGCCGGGCATGTTCGGCCAGATGCGGCTCTACGCCACCAAGCCGTTCGAGGCGCTGCTGGTGCCGGATCAAGCCATCGTCACCGATCAGACGCGCCAGATCGTGTACGTGGTGGACGCGGAAGGCAGCGTCGGGCAGAAGGTCGTGCAGCCGGGGCGGCTCCTCGACGGCCTGCGCGTGATCCGCGAAGGGCTCTCGCCGCAGGACCGCGTGATCATCAGCGGCGTGCAGCGCGCGCGGCCGGGCCGCAAGGTCACCGTCAAGGAAGGCGTCCTCTCCGCGTTCCCCACCGGCATCTCGCGCGGCGAGAACAGCAAGCTGTCGCTGCCCGACACCGACGGCCGCCACTAGGCCCCCGCGATGCGCTTCTCGCACTTCTTCATCGACCGGCCGATCTTCGCGGCAGCGGTGTCGGTGGTGATCACGCTGATCGGGCTCATCGCGTACCTCACGCTGCCGGTGGATCAGTACCCGGCGATCGCGCCGCCGACCGTGAGCGTGAACGCGCTCTACCCCGGCGCCACGGCCGAGGAGATCGCCGACACGGTGGCCGCGCCGCTCGAGCAGCAGATCAACGGCATCGCCAACATGTTGTACATGTCCTCGTCGTCCACCGGCGAGGGGCGCGTGACGATCACGACCACGTTCAAGAACGGCACCAACGTCGACATCGCGCAGGTGGACGTGCAGAACCGGATCCAATCCGTGCTGCCGCAGCTGCCGCAGGAGGTCCGCGACCTCGGCATCACGGTGCGCAAGGGCAACACCGACATCCTGCTGATCATCCACATGTTCACGCCCGACGGCAGCGTGGACCGCAAGTACATCGCGAACTACGCGAACCTGCAGGTGCGCGAGCGCCTGCTGCGCACGCCGGGCGTGGGCGACGTGAACGTCAACGCCGCGCGCGACTACGCGATGCGCGTGTGGATCGACCCGGAGCGCGCCGCGGCGCGTAACCTCACGGTGCAGGAGATCGTGGCCGCGCTGCGCAACAACAACCTGCAAGTCGCCGGCGGCGCGATCGGCTCGCCGCCGTTCAACGACAACCCGGCGGCGTATCAGCTGAACGTGCGCGCGCAGGGCCGGCTCGACACGCCCGAGCAATTCGAGGAATCGATCATCAAGCGCGACGACCAGGGCCGCGTCACGCGCATCGGCGACGTGGCCCGCGTGGAGCTCGGCGCGCAGAACTACGCCGTGAACGCGTACAAGAGCCTCGAGCCCGCGGTGTCGCTCAGCGTGAACCAGGCGCCGGACACCAACGCGCTCGAGACCTGGGACAACGTGCGCAACACGATGGAGGAGCTGAAGAAGGAGTTCCCGCCGGGCGTGGCCTACGAGATCATCTACGCGCCCGTGTCCTTCACGCGCGCCGCGGTCGACGCGGTGCAGCACACGCTGCTCGAGGCGATGATCCTCGCGGTGCTCGTGGTGGTGTTGTTCCTGCAGCGCTGGCGCACGGCCGTGATCCCGCTGCTCGCGATCCCGATCTCGCTGATCGGCACGCTCGCGGTGATGTCGCTGTTTGGCTTCTCGCTGAACAACCTGTCGATGTTCGCGCTGGTGTTGTCGATCGGCATCGTGGTGGACGACGCGATCGTGGTCGTCGAGAACGCCGAGCGGCATCTGCGCGCCGGCATGGAGCCGCGCGCGGCGGCGCACCTCACGATGGACGAGGTCGGCGGCGCGCTGATCGGGATCGCGCTCGTGCTCGTGGCCGTGTTCGTGCCGACGGCGTTCATGGGCGGGATCACGGGCGAGTTCTACAAGCAGTTCGCGTTGACCATCGCGTCGGCGACCGCGATCTCGCTGATCGTGTCGCTCACGCTGTCGCCTGCACTGGCGGCGCTGATCCTCAAGCCGCACGATGCGTCCACCGTTCGCACCGGAGTCGGCAGGCGGCTGTTCGCGCTCGGCGAGCGCGCCAACGCTTGGCTCGAGCACACGGCCGCAGGTTATGGCCGCGCGACCGGCGTGCTGCTGCGCCGCGGCGCGCTGCTGCTCGTGCTCTACGTGGGCCTGCTCGTGCTCACCGGCTGGCGCATTCTCGACACCCCGCGCGGCTTCATCCCGTCGCAGGACCAGAACGTCGTGGCGATCTCGCTCACGATGCCGCCCGGCACGAGCCTGGCGCGCACCGACGCGCTCGTGCAGCAGGTGATCCCGATCGTGCTCGGTACGCCGGGGGTGTCGTCCGCGTCGGTGTACTCCGGCATGGACGGCACCACGTTCAGCAACGCCACCAACTCCGGCCAGATGTGGGCGATCTTCGACCCGTTCGAGGTGCGCCTGCCGAAAGGGCTCACCGCGCAGGCGATCTCCGCGGAGCTGCGCAAGCGGTTCGCAGGCATCACGGGCGCAGAGATTCGCATCGTGAACCCCGGCTCGGTGCGCGGCCTCGGCAACAACGGCGGCTTCAGGGTGATGATCGAGGATCGCGGGGGACTGGGCTACCGCGCGCTCGAGGACGCCGTGCAGCAGCTCGCGGAAGCCGCGACGGCGGATCCCGCCATCTCGCTCGCGTTCAGCAACTTCAACACGCGCAACCCCACGCTCGACGCCGTCGTCGACCGCGACAAGGCCGAGATGCTCGGCGTGCCGGTGCGCAACGTGTTCGCGACGTTGCAGACGTATCTCGCCGGGTCCTACGTCAACAACATCAACTTGCTCGGCCACACCTTCCAGGTGATCGCCCAAGGCGACGCGAGCTACCGCCAGGACGAGGCCTGGATCGGCGGGCTGAAGACGCGCTCCGCATCGGGCGCGATGGTGCCGCTCGACGCGGTGGCCACGCTGCGTCCCGCGACCGCGCCCTATCGCGTGCTGCGCTACAACCTCTACCCCGCCGCCGACATCCAGGGCGACACGGTGCCCGGCTACTCGTCCGGCCAGGCGATTGCGGCGATGGAGCGGCTCGCGGCCGACCTTCTGCCCGCGGGCATGTACCTCGAGTGGACCGACATCGCCTACCAGCAGCGGATCTCCGGCAACGCCGGCGGCCTCGCGTTCGCGCTCGGCGTGGTGTTCGTGTTCGTGTTCCTCGCGGCGCTGTACGAGAGTCTGACTCTGCCGCTCGCCGTGATCCTGATCGTGCCGATGTGCCTGCTCGCCGCGATCCTGGGCGTCAACGCGCGCGGGCTCGACAACAACATCCTCACGCAGATCGGCATGGTGGTGCTGATCGGACTCGCGGCGAAGAACGCGATCCTGATCGTCGAGTTCGCGCGTCAGGGCGAGGAGCACGGCATGTCGCCGGTGGACGCCGCGATCGCCGCGGCCAAGACGCGGTTGCGCCCGATCTTGATGACCTCCGCCGCGTTCATCTTCGGCGTGATCCCGCTCGCGTTCGGCAGCGGGCCCGGCGCGGAGCTGCGTCAGGCGCTCGGCGTGGCGGTGTTCTACGGGATGATCGGCGTGACGGTGTTCGGGCTGGTGTTCACGCCGGCGTTCTACGTGCTGTGCCGGCGGCTCGCGGGGGCCGGGCGCGTGCCGCGGGTGCGCATCGTGCAGCCCGGGGGGGCGGAGCCGCCCGCCCCGCGCTTGGCCACGCCGGCGGAGCAACACTAGCCGCCTCACTCGAGTCCGCGCGGCCCCGGCGGGACGATCCCGCTCCCAATACCTGTAACGCGTTTCGGAATTTTGTGCGCCGAGCTTCGGGCGCCGAGAACCGGCGACGCCTCGTGCCCGCTGCGTCGGTCGTGCGGTCCGCATCTTGCATGGTCCGACCCGTTTCCTTTCAGGGAGGCATACCATGTCGAAGCTCATCGTTGCTCTGCTGTCCGCAGTCCCAACGCTGGCGGGCGCAACCCCGGTCCTCATCGAGTATGAGGCGAAGATCAGCTACGTCGCCGACGGTTGCTGGTGCGGCGATCTCGGCTACCACGAGGGTGACCGATTCAACGGCAAGCTCCAGTTCGACACCGACAGCGCCGTGCGGCTCCCCAGCCCGCCCGACTACGGCATTTGGGGCGGGGCCGGCGGCGACGATTTCATCAGCGGCGGCGGACCGCCCCAACGGCCCGGGCACGCGCAGGGCGCGGACCAACTTTGGATCATCGACGCAGCCGATGAAGAACGTCTGCGTCCGGGCGTGCGGGGCGGGGACATGTTCGGGTTCGCCGACCACATGCGGATCCCGGGCGGCGGCGACAACCGCCTCCAGATTCAGGTGAGTAGCTCCGACATCGACTTCATACATGGATCGGGCCCGGTCCAGTCGTTCGACACCCGCGACATGCCGAAGGACGCTCCGCCCCTACGAATCTTCACCGGGCTGTTTGGCCAGCTACGCGGCATGAGCTACAACGTGGGCCTGGAGCTCACGCGCCTGAAGGTCACTCCCGGCCAGTGTCACCGCTAGCGGCGGCGGGAGGCTAGCCGACGCCGGCACGCGCAGCCGTGCCGGCGAATCCGCGCGGCCGCGCCGGTGCCACGCGTGCGCAGCGAACACTGCTGCCTCGTTGCCGGCAACACAAACACGAGCATCGCGCTGCTAAAGTACGGCAACTTTGTCGATCCGGAGAAGAACGAATGAAGCGCTCGGTAGTGGTCTATGCGCTTGCCGCGGGCCTGATGCCGGCTGCGATGCACGCCCAGACGTTGAAGCCTGCCCGGCCGGTGAACATCGAGCGCGTGAAAGGCGATCTCTACATGCTCTCCGGCGAAGGCGGCAACGTCGCCGTCTACGTCACCTCCGAGGGCGTGATCCTCGTCGACAACATGTTCTACCGGAACACCGAGGACATCGTGGCGAAGGTCGCCACCATCACGGACAAGCCGATCGTCTACGTGCTCAACACTCACCAGCACGACGACCACGCCGGCGGCAACGCCAAGATGCTCGCGTTCGCGAAGATCATCGCGCAGCAGAACGTGCGCGCGAACCTCTCCCACATCAAGCAGCCGTACTACGAGGACACGCCGGGCACGCCGATCGGCCTGCCGAACATCACGTTCGGCACCGAGATCGCCGTGCACCTCGGCGGCAAGGAAGTCCGCGCCAGATATTTCGGCCGCGGCCACACGAACGGCGACGCCGTCGTCTACTTCCCCGAGCTCAAGGTGGTCCACACGGGCGATCTGTTCCTCGGCCGCGACGCGCGAGCCACCGCCGCGGCGGCCGGCAAGCCGCCCGGCCGCAACATCTACCCCGACTACGCGCAGGGCGGCAGCTTTCTCGACTGGACGGGCACGCTCGAGGGCGCGCTGATGCTCGACTTCGACACCGTGATCCCCGGCCACGGGCCGGTGTCCACCCGCGCGGACGTGGTGCAGTTCCGCGACGACGTCGGCGCGATGCGCGATCGCATCCAGACTTTGATCCGCTCGGGCGCAAGCAAACAGCAGGTGCTCACCGTGTTCGAGATGGACTACGGGTGGAAGTCGACGGGCTGCCCGCCGAGCCCGCCCACACCGGGCTGCTTGCAGTTTCAGCAGATGGATTCGCTGATCGAGGAGCTGTCCCGCCGCTGACGTGACAGCTCCGATCTGCTGACTCGTGTCTGACCCCGGTGCCTGACCCTAGGGTCAGGCTAGTGCCGAATCTGCGAGCTGATGTCGTCGGTCTCGTACACTTCGCAGGCGCCGCTCTCGCCCAACAGGCCCGCCTCGGCATTCGGCGCGAGCCGCATCGTGCGCGGCGTCATCACCCACGGCTCCGCGAGCACCCCGGGATCCTCGACCGTGACCTCGTAGAGCATGTCGCTGCCCTTGCGCGTGAACTTCTCGATGACGTGCAGCTGATCCGAGTGGAAGAAGCCGCCGCGTGAGAGCCACGTGCGGTCGTCGAACGAGATCGCGTCGATCACCAGCGTGTCGCCTTCCCAACGCCCCACCGAGTCGCCGTAGAACTTGGTGAGCTCCGCTTGCTGCGGGTTGCGGTCGCGGCCGTCCGTCGGTATCACGCGGAAGGCCGTGTAGCCGCCGCCGCCGTCGACGCCCGCGCGGTAGATGAACGTGATGTCCTTGTCCGTCTGATAGATGCGCGCCGGCGGGCCTTGCCGCGGGATGCCTAGCGGCAGGCAGGTCATCACCGGGTCTTCCTTATTGGTCCATTGATCGAGCTGCTGCACCTTGTCCCAGAGCTCGGGCTTGTAGATCGGACGGTTCGGGCCGTAGCGCGGCGGCGCCTCGAACTCGAAGTCGATGTTCTGGTTCCAGATGTTGGTGCAGTCGGCGCCCTGATTCGGCGCGCAACGGCGGAACCCGTAGCGCCAATTCATGCCGCCCGCTCCCCAGGCGCCCGTCATGTCGGGCTTGCCGTTGGCGAGACGCGGCGTGGGATCCTTCGACGGCGGCGGTTCGTCGCCGCGAGACACGATCGCGATCGCGGGCGACGGCCCCGGGCTCTTGATCGCGGCCTTCACGCTCGCCGGCACGGGCGTCACCACGTAGATGCTGCCCGTTTCGGTCTCGGTGGTGGTCAGGTCACGCATCACCGTGCCATTGCGGCTCTCGACCATCGTGCCCGCGTAGAACACCTGGACCTTGTTCAGCGGGTTGTTCCAGTCGTCGTAGTTGCCGTAGGTGAACTCGGCGGTCGTGGACCCCTGCTTCACCGTCACGCTCTCGGCCATGAACTGGTCGTTGAGCACTGCGGTCGCCGTGGCGCCCGGCACGCCGGGGATCGGGAACGTCACCACGGGCTTATTGCCTTCCCATTTGACGCTGGTCGCGCCGATCGTCGCCTTGCCGTCGTCGGGAAGCTTGTTCGGGTCGGGCTGCATGGCGCCCGCGAGCGCCGCTTTCGCCGCGCCTTGCGGGCTCGCCCAGAGCCGAATGAGCCGCTCTTGCGCGGCGTTCGGCATCGGCGTGGCCTTGCCCTTACCGGCCACGATCTCGGCGCCGGGGATGCTCTCGTTCCACGCGTACGGGCCGCTCACCACCTCGACGTTCGTGACGATCGTGCTGCCGCGCATGCAGCTGTACTGGATGCGCTGGCCCGGCGTCTGGTAGTTGGTGCTCACGCGATACTTCGTGAGCTTGCACGGCTGACCGTTCACCTGAATCGTGCCGGTGCCCTGGTACTCGAGCGACGCCATGATCTCGTGCTCGTCGATGCCGCGCAGCATCCCCATGTGCCACGTCCAGTTGAAGAGCACTGACTTCAGATCCCTGGCGTCCTGCGCCGGCGTGTAGACGGGGTCCGGCTGCGGGGTGGCGAAGAAGCCCCCTTGCGCCGCGGCCGTCAGCGGCGCGCCCATCGCGAGCACGAGCGCGACCCTGGTCGAAATCAACCCTCGTCCTCGAAAAGCCACCGCATTTCCCCCTGGTCTCTAGTCGGTGCTGCTGCCGTTGGAGATTTGGATTTCACGCTTGTCGGCCAAGGTGATGGTCCGGATGAAGCCCAACGGGGCTCCGTTGCGCGCGGCGAAGTACTTGATGGTGACCGCGTCGCCCACGTTGACGGCATTAGGACCGTTCTTGCTGATGCCCAAGCCCGCGAGCGTGTTGGCCGAGCCGGTGGTCATGATCCACTCGGTGCTCGTGCCGTCCGGGTTCTTCACCTCGAGGTGCATCGCGCCGTGAGGGTTGGTGAACGCCACTCGGGTGAGCGTTCCCGAGACCGTGCCTTCCTTCTTGATGTCGTATACGCCCGAGAGCGAGTGATGGGCCAAGGCCGAGCCGCTGGCCAACATCCACCCGCACACGGCGACACCGCACAAAATCCGCTTGATCATTTTGCCCTCCGCAAAAATTGGTGATCGGCAAACGAAATGCTACCACTTCGTGACCGCGCGAATCGCGTCGTGCTCGACATTACCGAACCGAGCCGTTCGTCTAGTACGATCCACACATGCTCAACTGGCGCCTTTGGCTCCTGATGACCCATCGCTGGATGGGGATCGCGATCGGCGTGAGTTTCGTGATCTGGAGCCTGTCCGGGATCGTGTTGCTTTACTACGGCATGCCGCACTTGACCGCGGCCGAGCGGCTCACGCGCTTGCCCGTGCTCGACGCCGCCGCGATCCGCGTGTCGCCGGCCGAGGCGGCGGCCAAGATCGACGGCGAGCCGTTCCGCATCCGCGTGTCCATGCTCGGCGACCGGCCCGTCTATCGCTTCAACACGGGCCGCGTGTTCGGCTTGTGGACGCTCGTCTACGCCGACGACGGCGCCAAGTTCGCGGGCTTCGACGCCGCCGGCGCGCTCGCTTGGGCTCGCGACTTCGTGCCGGAGGCCGCCGGCACCATGACCTACGACGCCTATCTCACCGCGCCCGATCTCTTCACCCACAACCCGGCGCTGCAGAGCCACTTTCCGCTGCACCGGATCGCGCTGAACGACGCGGCCGGCACGCTCTACTACGTATCCGCGCATTCCGGTGAGGCCGTGATGAAGACGGACCGGGCGGGACGCTGGCTCGGCGGGTCGGGCTACCTGGTGCACACATTGTTCTTCTGGCGGCAGCACACGTGGTGGGGACAGGTGCTGCAAGCGCTGTCGTGGGGCGGGCTCGCGATGGCCGTGCTCGGCGTGATCCTCGGCGTCACGCGCTTCGCGCTCACGCCGCGGTTCCGGCAGCGCGGCGCGCTGTACCGTACGCCCTACACCGGGCTCATGAAGTGGCACCACTACGCGGGGCTGATCTTCGCGGCGGTGGTGCTCACCTGGGCGTTCAGCGGCGTGGCGTCACTCAACGTGATCCCCGGTATCCGCGAGACGCTCTACACGCCGGCGCAAATCACGGCCGGCGGCCGCTCGGTGCAAGGCGAAGGGCCGCGGCTCGACGTCGGCGAGCTGTTACCTGGCAACGTGCGCGCGGCCGCCGCGATCGTCGGCCGCGACTTCGCCGTGAAGGAGCTCGAGGCCGTGCGCTTCGACGGCGAGCAGTACTGGCTCGCCTATCGCCCGCCCACCGCCGACGAGGCGCGCGCGTGGAAATCGTTCGGCGTGCTCGACTTCCTCGTGCCGTCGCTCAAGCAGGAGCACCGCTTCGTGTCGGCGTGGAATCCCGCGGCCGGCGCGTTCGAGCGGTTTCCCGACGACGCGATGCTCGCCGCGGCCGAGCACGCGATGCCGAACGTGCCGGTGGTCGAGTCTAAGTGGCTCCACGACTTCGACGACTACTACTACGACACCGTCGCCTCGTTCGATCTCGGCACGATGAAGACGGTGAAGACGCTGCCGGTGCTGCGCGTGAAGTACGCCGACGCCGCCGGCACCTGGCTCTATCTCACACCGTCGCACGGCCAGGTCATGAAGTCGGAGTCGCTCGACCGCGCGAACCGCTGGGGCTACTACGGCCTGCACGGCCTCGACTTCGCGTTCCTGCTCCACCGCCGGCCGCTCTGGGACGTCGTCGCGGTAGCGCTGCTGCTCGGGGTCGCCGTGGTGAGCACGACGACGCTCGTGCCAATGCTCCGGCGGCTCAAGCGGCATGCGCTCAGGCTCCATCAGCGCGTTACTCGGTCACGGCTCGCTCCCGCGCCGCAAGCTCGTCGATGATCGCGAACCACCGGTCGTAGCTCTGCGCGAGCGGCCCGCGAGTGAGGTACTTGCCGTTCACGACGACGCTCGGCGTCTCCGGGATGTCGTAACGCATGACGAGCTCCTTCGCGCGCTGCACCTTGGCGTTCACCGCGAACGAGTTGAAGGCCGCGTCGAACTGCTGCGCGCTCACGCCGCCAAACGCCGCGAACAGCTTGCGGAGCGCGTCCATGGTCTCGAGGTGATTGCCTTCGACGTGCACCGCGCGGAAGAACGGCGCGTGCGTCTTGTCGAGCACGCCGAGCGCCTCCGCGGTGTAGAACGCGCGCGCGTGCAGCTCGCCGAGCGAGTTCCACACCGCGGGGATCATCACGAGGTCGACGTAGTCGGGCTTGGTCTCGGCCCAGTGCTCGAGGTAGGGCTCGAAGCGGAAGCAGCCGCCGCAGCCGTACTGGAAGACCTCGATGACCTCGACGCGGCCGGCCGGCGAGCCGGTGGGCTGCGCGGCCGCGAGGCGCTCGTAGTCCGGGCCCTCGCGGAACGGCGGATCGGCTTGGGCCGCGCCGGCGAGCAGGATCAGACAGGCGAGCGCGGTGGCTTTCGACGGCATGGGACTCTCCTTGGGGAGTAGGCTTGCGCGTGCAGCGCGACTGGCGAATACACGGCGCACGCCCGGTTCCCTTACGGCCGGCCCGCCGCGCAGCCGCCCGTAAGGAAATACTGCGTCGAGCGTGTTAATAGAGCTGGCCGCGAATCGCTCGTGCATTCGCGGCACGCCCGCCATCCATGGCGGTCGCGCCCGGGGAGGCGACGTCTTGGCGGATCTCGAACGACGATTCCAAGCGCTGGTGAGCCCTCACTTCGAGGTGCTCCACCGCGCCGCGTTTCGCCTCACGCGCCGCCATCACGACGCCGAGGATCTCGTCCAAGAGGTCTGCCTGCGCGCCTGCCGCGAGCTCGGCAAGCTGGAGGCGCTCGAGTCGGTGCGCGGCTGGCTGCTCCGCGTGCAGTACCGGATCTTCGTGGACGGCGTGCGCAAACGCGTTCGCTCCGCCGTCGATCCCGCGGCCGACGGCGACCTCACCGACTCGCTCGCGAGCGAGGAGCCGGGGCCCGAGGAGCAGACGAGCGCCGCGTACACGCAGGAGCGGGTCGACCGCGCGTGGACCGAGCTCACGCCGGAGCAACGCGCGCTGCTCGCGCTGCACGCCGAGGGGTACGGGCTCGCGGAGCTGGAGCAGATCTTCGGCACGAACCGCAATTCGCTGAGCGCACGATTGCACCGCGCGCGCGCCCGTCTCGCCAAGCTCATCGGCGACGACGCGCGCGCGTGCCCGCGCTCGGCCTTGGTGGAGAACGAATCATGAGATGTTTAGACGTTGACGCGATCATCGACGACCACCGCGCGCGCGCTCTCGGCGCCACCGAGCGCACCGCGATCGACGCGCACCTCGCGCAATGCGCGCGCTGCGCGGCCGCGTGGCTCACGAACGACGCGCTCACGGGCGAGCGGATCGCGACCGCGCGCGCCGGATTGTTCGAGGCGACGACGCGGCGCGTGCTCGCCGCGGGCGCGAGCTCGAGGCCTGCGCGCCCCGCTCCGACCTGGCCCATCGCGGTCGGACTGTCGGCGGCGGGGCTCGCCGCGGCCCTGATCGTGGCCGCGTTCTTCGCGCTCGCGCCGCCGCCGGCGACGACGCGCGCGCCCACCGCGTCCGCGGCGCCCGAGCCGCAGCGCGTGCTGGTCGAGGGCCAGGACTACCGCAGGCTCGGCGAGCGCACGCGCGCACTGCCGGACTTGGGCCCGCGCGAGGTCGAGGTGGTGCAGCTGTTCGCGTACGACTGCCTGCCCTGCTACGCGCTCGAGCGCCGCAGGGTCGAGCGGCACGCGCTCACACGCGACCGCATCGTGCTCCTGCGGATCCCCGTGCAGTGGAACGAGCCGCTCGCGCGCTACGCGCGCGCCTACTACGCCGCCGAGTCGCTCGGCAAAGCCGACCAGATGAACCTCGCGCTCTACAAGGCGATCCGCAGCCAGGGCGACGCGCCCGTGACCACCGACGTGTTGGCCGAGCTGTTCGCGCGTTTCGGCGTCGACCGGCTCGGTTTCGACCTCGCGTTCGGCTCGCAGGAAGTCGAGGGGAGCGCGAAGCGAGCGCGCGAGCTCGCCGACGCGTACCGCGTGACGGCCGTGCCGACCTTCGTCGTCGACGGCGAGCTCGTGACGACGAGCGCGATGGCGAAGTCGTACGACGACTTGCTCGACGTCGTCGAGCAACTCGCCGAATGCGTCGAGCGCAAGCAGGACGGGGCCGCCGCACGCCTTCCCTGCTAGCGCCGGCCACGATGTGCTCCCGCAAGCGCGGCACGTCCGCCGTCCCCGGCGGTCGGCTCACGACGCGCCGGTCACCACGCCCTCCACCGTGAGCGTCTCGGGCTCGCCGCGGCGATTGAACCCGCGCGGGATCGACGCCACCGCGTCGGTGAACAGCGGGTCGCCCTCCATCGGTATGAACGCGAATTGGCTCGGATCCATGAGGTCGGCGGGCGAGCCGACGGCACGATACAGCGTGCGCCATTCGTTACGGTCGACCTCGCAGAGGCAATAGCCGCGGTAGAGGCCGTTGAAGTAGCGGATGTGCGGGTTGTCGGGCAAGCCCGCGCGCACGGCGCCGTGCGTCGGCCGCGGGTCCACGGTGCTGAACGTCGAGGTGATCGAGCTGCCGACGAACTCGACGGCCACCACGTCGGAATTCGCCGCGTCGCCGAAGTCCGCGAACAGGTTCGCGGCCCACGCCGAGTGGATGTCGCCGGTGATCACGACGGGGCTCGGCGGACGCACGCGGCCGAGGATCGCCAGCAGCCGCTCGCGCGCGCGCCGGTAGCCGTCCCACGCGTCCATGTTGAGGATGTTGTCGAGCGTGCCGATCGCGGCGAGGATCTGCGGCGGCGCGCCGCCGGCCTGCGCGACCAGCTTGCCGGTCTCGCGCAAATTCCACGGCATCAGCATCACCTGCTGCGCGATCACGTTCCATTTCGAGCGCGAGCGCAGCAAGTTCAGCGCGAGCCAGAGCTCTTGGCGACCGCCCATGAGCGTCGCGTGCTCGTCGAGGATGCCGGCGGCGTCGAACAGCTTCTCGTGGAACACGCCTTGCTCGAGGATCCCGGCCGTCACGGGATCAGTGTCGGCGTCGGTGGTGCCGAAGCCGTCCTCGGCGGGCTGATCGGTGCGGAATTGGCGCGTGTCGAGCACGTGCAGGTCGGCGAGGTCGCCGAATTGCAGACGCCGGAACACCTGAAAGTCGTCGCCGTCGGACGCGAGCAGCGTGCGCACCGGCATCGTCTCGGCGTAGACCTGGTAAGCGTTCTTGCGCCGCTCGGCGAACGCGGCGCCTTGATACGGCGCGCCCTCCTCCGCGACGAGCCCCGCGTAGTTGTTGTCCACCTCGTGGTCGTCGGGCGTCACGATGAAGGGGAAGCGCGCGTGCGCGTCTTGCAGGTGCGCGTCGAGCCGATAGAGCGCGTAGCGGTTGCGGTAATCCGCGACGGAGAAGATCTCCACCGGCGGGTGGCTCCGGCCCGGCAGCGGCGACGGGCTGCCGTCCTCGTAGATGTAGTCGCCGACGAACACGACGAAATCGAGGTCCTGCGCCGTGATGTCGGCCCACGCCGGGTAGTAGCCCGCGATGAAGTGCTGGCACGACGCAACCGCGAAGCGCATGTCCTCGGTGCGGCAATGCTCGCCGCCGGACTGGCGGAAGCGCCGCAGCGGATCGGCGTGCGGGAAGGTGCGCGTGCGGCCCACGCGGCTCGATTGGCCGCGATACTTGCCCTGGCCGACGAAGCGGTAGTAGAGCCACTGGTCCGCCGGCAACCCGCCCACGAGCAGACGCACGGTGTGGCCGACCTCGGGCCGCGCGACGGCGACGCCCTGCTTCACGATCCTACGCATGCCCGGATCGAGCGCCACTTGCCAGCCGACCGCGATCGGCTCGTTCGGCAAGCCGCCGCCCGCGAGCGGATCGAGCGCGGCACGCGTCCAGAGCACCACCGAGTGCTCGTCGGGGTCGCCCGATGCCACGCCGAGCGGGAACAGCGACGTGCCCTCCGCCCAGGCGTCGCCGCGCATGCCGCGCAGGAACGCGGGCGCGATCACGAGGCCGGCAGTCGCGGCCGCGTTTTTCAGAAACGTTCGGCGGTGGAACGACTGGGACTTGAGGCTAGGCCGTCGTTGGTTGCGCACGTCGGGGCTCCTTGAATGAAGGTGGCCCCCTGATCGTGGCGGTTCAGCTTGTCAGTCAGGTGACGATGACGTTCGGGGAATGTGACGCCACCACGTGAACGACGTAACTCAGTAACAAGCGCCGGGCCACTGCGTCCCGTAGGTGACGAACCCGTTCTCGTGCCGCGACAACGCCGGCTCTTCGCCAAATCAGCCCGCCGGCGGCGGCGACTCGATCAGCACCACGAACAGGTTGTTGGGGTCGCGCACGATCGCGACCTTGAGCTTGTTGTTGCCGGCCGGGAGCTCGAGCGCCTTGCCGCCGGTCGACACGACCTCGCCGCCGAAGCGCTTGAACGCGGCGATCGCGGCGTCGAGGTCACGCACGCGAATCTGCATGCGCGTCGAGCCGGGATCCTGCAGCCTGCCCACCACCGTCTTGCGATCCACGCCCGAGAACTCTATGAAGCGCAGCTCGAAGCCCGACGACGGCACTTGCAGCAGGCCGACGCGGTACTTGCCGCCGTCCACGCCGAGCGCTCCCAGCACCGTCGCATCGCCGCTGGCCTCGCCGGGCGCGCTCTTCAGCTTCAATCCGAGCGCATCGCTGTAGAGGCTCATCGCCTTCGCGACGTCGCTGACCGTGACGCGCACGGCCATGGCCACGACGTTCGCAGTGAGCGGCGCTTGGGTCTCCGGCAGTTGCGCGGGTTGCGCGATCTCGACGAAGTGACCGGCTGGGTCCTTCACGACGGCGATCCGCAAGCCGCTCTGCCCGATCGCGACCGGCTTGCCGCCGCGGGTGACGACCGGCGCGCCGAGGCGTTCGAGACGCGCGAGCGTGGCGTCGAGGTCGCGCACGGTCGCGACCAGCGTAACGGCGCCGGGATCCTGGGCCCGGCGCTCGAGCGGCTTGCCGTTCGCGGCCGAGATCTCGACGATCTCGACGCCGCCCGCAACCGCCGGCGTGCGCGCGATCTGCCAGCGAAGCTTCGCGTCGGGCAGGCCGAACATGTCGCGCAACGCCGCATTGTCGTTCGCGTCGCCGGGCGCCCCCTGCGGATCCAGGCCGAGACCGTCGCGATAGAAGGCGACGGCTTTGTCGAGGTCGGCCACGATCGGGCTGAAGTAATTGCCGGAGCCGACGACGAGGCCGGTCGGCGGCGGGCCGTTTTGCGGCGGGGCCGCCGGCGGCTGCGCGTGAACGAGTGACACTCCGAGCGTCAACGACGCTCCGAGAGCGAGCGTCCGAAGATTCAGCTTTCGCACGAGACCCCCCTTAACCCAAATAGACGAGCTAAATTACCACCGCGTCGCTCTCGGGGGTACGGCGCCCGCCGGGGGGGAACATGACGGGTAGCGCCGAATCGTTCCTAAGTCCAATCGCTCCGGAGTAGCCACAGCGGCAAATTAATGCCGTATGAAGAGCCGCCGTCTCGCTGTCGTCCTCGCGCTGTGGCTTTGCTCGGCTGCCACCGCGCAGCCGCCGCCACTCGAGGCGTTCGCCGCGCTGCCGGCGATGCAATCGCCGAGCCTATCGCCCGACGGCCAGCGCATCGCATTCATCACGCACGTGGACAAGGGAAGCTTCGTGTATGCGTCGCGCCTCGCAAGCCAGCAAGCGGACGCGGTCGTCGACGTGAATGCGCTCAAGGCGCGCAGGCTCTCGTTCGCAAACAACGACACGCTGCTGCTGCTCTCGAGCGAGACCGAAACGGTGCCATTCGCCGCTCGAATGACCGAGGCGTTGGCGCCGTACGGCATCGATCTTTCCGGTGAGCTCAACATCCGGCAACTGATCCGCGGAGGCGGCACGCGCGCGATCGGCGGCGGACTGGGCGTGCGAGAAAACCGGCTCATCGGCTACGAGCGCGCGACCGGGCGCGTGCTGTTTCCATTGTTCGAAGGCGACGGCGACCGAGTCCTCTACTCGGTGGACGCGAAGAGCGACCTCAAGTGGAAGGTCGACGACGGCCCCCGCTTCACGCGGGACTGGGTCGTCGACGAGAACGCCGTGCCGCGCTACCGCGTGGAGTACACCGAGAAGAACGACAACTTCCGCATCTTTCGCAAGGAGGATCGCTGGGAGCTGTTCGTCGCGCTGACGCTCGACGTGCCGGAGCTCGACGTGCTCGGGCTCGACAAAGATGGCGAGCTGATCGTCGGAGTGCGGCCGGCCGACGGCGGCCGCTACGGTCTCTACGTGGTGACCGCCGACGGCAGGCTCGGACGGGCCCTCTACAAGCACGACGCGCGGGACGTTTCGGACGTGCGCATCGACCCGTACACCAACCGCGTCGTCGGAGCGCAAGTGTACGGGGAGAGCCCCGTATGGTTCGACGACGGTCTCGCGAAGCAGCAGGCGGCGCTCGACGAGACGTTCCGGGGCGAGTCTCCGCGGATCGTGAGCTGGTCGGAGGAGCGTTCGCGGTTCATCGTGAGCACCACACCCAACGATCGCGCGCCGGCGTTCTATCTCTATGACGCGAAAGCCTCGACCGCGAACCAGATCGGGAGCACCTATCCGGTGCTCGACCGCGGCGGGTTGCCGCCGCGCTTGCCGTACGTTTACAAGGCGCGCGACGGCGTAGATATTCCCGGTTATCTCACGCGACCGCGCGGCGTAGACGGCGCCGCCCCGCTCGTGCTGCTGCCGCACGGCGGCCCTGCTGCCCACGACGTGGAGGGCTTCGATTGGCTCGCGCACTTTCTCGCGTCACGAGGCTACGTGGTGCTGCAGCCGAACTTTCGCGGCTCGGACGGCTATGGCCGCGCGTGGGAGGACGCGGGCCATGGCGGCTGGGGCATCGGCGTGATGCAGCATGACTTGAGCGATGGAGTGGCGGCACTCGTGGCCGCCGGCATCGCGGATCCGAAACGGGTCTGCATCGTGGGCGCAAGCTACGGCGGCTATGCCGCGCTCGCGGGCGCCACGTTCACGCCGGAGCTGTATCGGTGCGCGATTGCGTTCGGCGGCGTCTCCGACTTGCGCGACATGGTCACGCTCCAGAGCGGCCGCAGGGACTACAGGAGCGCAGCGGTGTCGTACTGGGAGGAATCGTTGGGCATCGAAAACGCGAACGGCTCGCGCGCCAAGCTCGAAGCGGCTTCGCCCGCGCAGCACGCGGAGCGCGTGCAAGCCGCGGTCCTGCTGATTCACGGCCGCGACGATTCCGTCGTGCCGATCGGCCAGAGCAAAACCATGGAGCGCGCGCTGCGCAATGCCGGCAAGACGGTGCGGCTCATCGAGCTCGAGAGCGAGGATCACTGGCTCTCGCTCGCACCCACGCGCCTCGAGGCGCTGCGGGCCATCGACTCGTTCCTCGCGGAGCAGCTCGCCGGCCCTTGATGGCCCTTAGTGACCATTCGCGCGAGCTTCTACCGCAGCGCGTGCCGGCGAATCGTCTCCGCGACGCAGCACGTGAGCTTGCGCGCCGTCGGCAGGTGCAGGAACTCGTTCGGCCCGTGCGCGTTCGACTCGGGGCCGAGCACGCCCGTGATCAGGAACTGCGCGTCCGGAAACCGCTCGCCGAGCATCGCCATGAACGGAATCGTGCCACCCTCGCCCATGTACGCCGCCGGCGCGCCGAAATATGCCTGCGACGACTCGGCGAGCGCACGCTCGAGCCACGGCGCGAGCGCGGGCGCGTTCCAGCCGTCGTTGGCTTCCGCTTGCTCGAAGCGCACGTCGGCGCCGTACGGCGGGTGGTCGGTGAGCAGCTTCGCGAGCCGCTCCTTGGCGCGCTCGGCGTTCACGCCGGGCGGCACCCGCACGCTCACGCGCACGGCGGTGCCCGGGCGCAGCACGTTGCCGCCTTGGCCGAACTCCGGCAGGCCGCCCGCGCCCGTGATCGCGAGCTGCGGGCGCCACGTGCGGTTCAAGATGAGCTCGGCCGTATCGGCAATCACCGGGCGCATGTCGCCGCGCCACGGATAGTGGCTCCAGACGGCGTCGCCGAGCGCGCCCGCCATCGCCTGCGCCTGCTCGACTCGCTCGCGCGGGACGTCGGAGTACAACCACTCGGGCAGCACCCGCCCCGTGCGCTCGTCCTCGATCCGGGAGAGGAGCTGCCGCACGAGCCTGAAGCTCGACGGCACGATGCCGCTCGCCTCGCCCGAGTGCACGCCCTCGCGCAGCACGTCGACGTGCAGGTTGCCGATGACCATGCCGCGCAGCGACGTCGTGCACCAGAGCCGCTCGTAGTCGGCGGCGCCGGAATCCAAGCACACGACGACCGACGGCGTGCCGATCCGCTCGCGCAGATGCTCGATGTAGTGCGGCAGGTCGAAGCTGCCGCTCTCCTCGCAGCCCTCGATGATCACCACGCAGCGCGCGTGCGGCACGCCTTGGTCTTGCAGCGCCGCGAGCGCGGCGAGCGACGCGAACGTGGAATAGCCGTCGTCGGCGCCGCCACGGCCGTAGAGCCGGTCGCCCCGCAACACGGGGGTCCAGGGGCCGAGCCCTTCGCTCCACCCGGTCATCTCCGGCTGCTTGTCCATGTGCCCGTAGAGCAGCACCGTGCCCTCGGCGCGCCCCGGCACCTCGATGAACAGCAGCGGCGTGCGGCCCGGGAGGCGGATGACCTCGAGCTGCATGCCGTCGAGCGCGTGCGCCCGGCACCAGCCGGCGATCAGGTCCATCGCGCGCTGCATGTGGCCGTGGCGCTCCCAGTCGGGGTCGAAGCCCGGCGACTTGTTCGGGATCGCGATGTACTCGGTGAGTGTGGGCACGATCGAGTCGGCGTAGAGCCGCTCGACGAGCGTCGCCGCGCGCCGTGGGTCGAGAGGTTTCGGGGACGGGCTCACTGCCCGTAAAGTACCGGGGGCCGCGCGGGGGAGCAAATGCAACGCACGATCGCCCCGTTCGACCGCGCGCTCGCGGTGTAACCTTTTGCCCGCGCGCCTGCATCCTAAGGTCATGGAGACTCTCGCCCAAGACGTCCGCTACGCGCTGCGCACGCTGCGGCGCAACAAAGGCTTCGCCGCCGTCACGATCGCGATCCTCGCGCTCGGCATAGGCGCGAACACCGCCATCTTCAGCCTCGTGAGCGCGGTGCTGTTGAAGCCACTGCCGTTCCCCGAGCCGCAGAAGCTGATGCTGCTCTGGGAAGACGTGTCGTCCGTCGGCGGGCCGTCGCGCGTCGAAGCCACGCCCGCCGATTTCGTCGATTGGCGAGAGCGCAATCGATCATTCGAAGGCATAGCCGCGCTCGAGAGCCGCACGTATAACCTCGTAGGCGACGGCGATCCCGAAAAGCTCGCGGGCATCAGAGCGACGGCGAACCTGTTCGCGTTGCTCAGGATGCCGGCGCTCGTCGGGCGTACGCTGCTGCCGGACGACGATGCCGCCGACGCGCCGCCCGTCGTCGTGATCAGCGAGCGCCTCTGGCGCGGCCGCTTCGCCGGGGACCCTCACATCGTCGGCCGCACCATCGATTTGGACGGGCTGCAGCGAACCGTGGTCGGCGTCGTTCCGCCCTACTTTCAGTTTCCGAACAAGGACGCCACCGTCTGGGTGGCGGCGAAGTTCACGCCGGAGGAGCTCGCGCCGCGCAACACCTTCTACCTCTACGTCGTCGGCAGGCTCGCCGCCGGCGTCACGCACGGGGCGGCGCAGGCGGACATGGCGGCGGTCGCGGCCGCGATGCGCGCCGACAATCCCCAGTATCGCGGCGCCGTGACCGTCGCCGCGCTGCACGAGCACCTGTCGCGTGATACGCGGCCGACGCTCACGATTCTGTTATCCGCCGTGGGGGCGGTGCTGCTCATCACCTGCGCCAACGTCGCGAACCTGCTGCTCGCGCGCGGCGCGAGCCGCGAGAAGGAGCTCGCGGTACGCAAGGCGCTCGGCGCCGCCCCTGCGCGAATGCTGCGGCAATTGTTCACGGAGAGCGGCGTGCTCGCCACCCTCGGCGTGGTGTTCGGCATCGCGCTGTCGACCGCGTCTTTCGGCTACCTGGCGCGGCTCGTGCCTGCCACGTATCCCGGCGGCGCCGCGCCGGCGCTCGACTGGCGCGTGCTCGCATTCACCGTGTCGCTCACACTGGTCACCGTGCTGCTGTTCGGCGCGGCGCCCGCACTCGCGGCTGCGCGCACGAGCTTCAACGAGACGTTGAAGAAGAGCGTCGGCGCGGCGTCGAAACCGCACGCGGGACGCGTGCGCAACGCGCTCGTGGTCGCCGAGATCACGCTCACCGTCGTGCTGCTGACGGCCGCAGCGCTGCTCTTGCGGAGCTATGCCTCGCTGCTCGCCGTCGATCCCGGCTTCGCGCCCGACCGCCTGCTGATCGCCGACACCGAGCTCTCGCCGTCGAAGTATGCGGACGCGGCACGGCGCTCGGCGTTCTACGCGGACGTGATCGAGCGCGTGAGCGCGCTGCCGGGCGTAGTGTCGGCTGGGTACGTGAACTTTCCGCCGCTCACCTTCAAGGGCGGCCGCGCGCTCTTGACGATCGAGGACAAGCCGCCGCCCGAACAGCGCGAGGCGACGCGCAACATGGTGTCGGACCGCGTCGTGGCCGGCGACTACTTCCGCGCGCTCGGCGTGCCGCTCCTCGCGGGCAGGGTGTTCGACACGCGCGACACGGGCGACGCGCCCCTGGCGGCGCTCGTGAACCAAGCGCTGGCGCGCCGCCACTGGCCGGGCGAGGACCCGATCGGCAAGCGCCTGCGGTTCGGCCCGTCACCGTGGTTCACCGTGGTCGGCGTGCTCGGCGACGTGCGGCAGATGTCGCTCGACGCGGAGTCGGAGCCCGAGCTGTTCTTGTCGGCCGACCAGTTCGGCGCGGTGGGGCCGTTCCTCTGGCCGAAATCCCTCGTGGTGCGCACGCAGGGCGACCCGCTCGCGATCGCGGCTGAGCTCCGCAACGCGGTATGGGCCGTCGATCCCAACCAACCCGTGTCCGGCATCCGTCCGATGGGCGACGTGTTCGACGCGGAGCTCGCCGCCCGCAACACGCAACTCACGCTCGTCGGCGCATTCGCCGCGCTCGCACTGCTGCTGGCGGCCGCGGGTCTCTACGGCGTGTTGTCGTACGCGGTGTCGCAACGAACGGCCGAGATCGGCCTGCGGATGGCGCTCGGTGCCCAGCGCGGCAACGTCGTGCGCTCGGTTCTGCGGAACGCGTTGTCGCTCGCAGCGCTGGGCCTGGTGCTCGGGGTGATCGGCGCGCTCGTGGCCACCCGGCTGATCGCATCGTTCCTGTTCGGAGTGAGCGCGGCCGATCCAACGACCTTCGGAATCGTCGCCGCATCGATCCTGCTGGTCACGCTCGCCGCGAGTTACGTACCCGCGCGCCGCGCCGCGAGCGTCGACCCGATGACTGCGTTGCGCACCGATTGACCTCCTTTCGGGCGAGTAGTGTCGTGTAGTTGACTGACGGCACGCGCGGCGCGGCGTAAACAGTGCGCATGCCAGCGTTACGGATTCTCGCAGTCCACGGAGTCGGCCAGCATCCTCCCGGCGGGAGCTGGGAGACGGAGTGGACCGACGCCATGAAGGGCGCCGCCGCGCGAGCCAACCCCGCCGCCGAAATCGAGGTCTCGTTCTGTTACTACGACGACCTCTTCGCGAAAACGAAGATCACCGCGATCGACATGCTTCAGGCCGTCGCGCGACTCACCGCGAGTGCGATCAGCGCGCCGTTCCGGTCACCGCGCGACTTGGGGGGCGGATTGCGCTCCACCGCCGGCATGGTCGTCAAGTGGGTCGAAGACGAGAAGTTTCGACGGGAGACCCGCGCGCGTCTCGCGCGGGCGATCGCCGAGCACGAGCCCGACGCGATCTTCGCTCATAGCTTAGGCTCCCTGGTCTGCTACGACGCGTTTACCGCGCCCGAGACCGCGAAGCTCGTCGACGGCCGCGCACTGATCACGCTCGGGTCGCAGATCGGCAACGCGTTCGTCTCCGGGCAATTCCGCGCGGGCCGCATCGAACCTCTCCCGGGCGCCAAGTTCTGGTATCACCTGTTCAACAAGCACGACAACATGTTCACGGCGCAGCTTCGGCTGCACGCCGACAACTTCGAGCAGGTGCTCACGGCGTTCGACATCGAGGGGCTCCTGGACCACTCGGCCCCCCACTATCTCGCGCACGCGCAGGCCGTGTCGTCGGCGTGGTTCGACCTGTTGAACGACACGGCGCCGGCGGCGGCGAGCGGTGTGCGCGCGCTGCGCTCGAAGCCGGCCACGGCAAAGTTCACCGCGCCGTCGAACCGCGCGCTGCTCGTCGGCATCAACGACTACCCGGATCCCGACTCACGTCTCGACGGCTGCGTCAACGATACCTTCCTTATCAGCTCGGTGCTCCAGGAAGCGGGGCTCGACGCCGAGAACATCAGACTCGTGCTCGACGACCGCGCGACGACCCAAGGCATCAAGGACCGCATGGACTGGCTGCTCGAGGACGTCCGCAGCGGCGACACGCGCCTCTTCTATTACAGCGGGCACGGCGCGCAGCTGCCGCGCTACGGCGTCGGCGATCGCGTGGACCGCAAGGACGAGACTCTCGTCCCGTATGACTTCGACTGGTCCGACGCGCACGCGCTCACCGACGACTGGTTCCTGACGCTCTATTCGCAGCTGCCGTACGGCGCGAACTTCATCGTGCTGTTCGACTGCTGCCACTCCGGCGGGATGACGCGCGGCGCACACTCGAAGATTCGCGGGCTCAATCCACCGGACGACGTGCGGCACCGCGCGCTGCGTTGGGACTCGGACGATAAGATGTGGGTCGATCGCTCCCTGCCGGATATGAGCAGGCACTTGAACCCGGAGGCGATGCCGCTCGACGGCTTCACGAACAGGCTGGGCTACGCCGTGCCGCTGCGGCCCCGGAGCTCGGCGGCGCTCGGCCGCGTAGCGAAGCAACAGGGCCACAAGGGACCGTACATGCCGGTGATCATGTACGCGTGCAAGGAAAACGAGTACTCCTACGAGTATCTGCACGGCTCCGTCTCGCACGGCGCGTTCACATACGCGTTCGCCAAGAACCTGCGCGAGCTCGCGAGCAAGCGCCGCCGCGTCACCTTCAAGACGCTCACGCAAACGACCGGGAAGGAACTGCGCAAGCTCGGCTACGATCAGGCCCCCCGCGATCTCGGGGCCCACCGCGAAGGTGAACGCGAGGATCCCGTTCCCGGCAAAAGCCGAGGCCACGTCCCCCGCGAAGCGAAAGCGCAAGACCGCGGCTTAGGACTCGACCAGGCTCAGCGCGGCGGCTACGAGTGCCGATCCGATGCCGGCCTTGCGCGTCGACCGAATCTCGCCCTGCTCTCTAGATAGCCTCCATCCGAATATAGGCGACCCTAACCGAGACGAGGACACCGTTGCGAAACTCGAAGACCACCGGAGAAGAGTCGAGATCCGCACAGAGACGCTCGCGGCTACGCAACGAAGCGGCGTCGAGACTGGCAACAATGGGCTTCGCATTCTGGACGTAGCTATAGTCGCAATCCCTGGCGACTTCCCCCCTACCGACGTATCGGGCAACGAGCACCTCCGCGATTTCATCGGTGCTCATGCCCATTTTGAAACCGAGAACCTGTCCGTCACGATACGTGTGATCGAAGTTGAGCGAGGGCAGAGACAGCCACGACGCTGTCGAGGGGCTGCGTCGCCCGACCGCGTTCCTAATGGGGGAGACGGCAACCACCACATAGGCGGTCAGAACACATGCGACGCCTATCCACACTCCCCTTTTGGTCATACTTATCTCTCGGCGGCCGGACAAAGACATTTGTACCTATTGGCTGCGCGGCAGACAGCGTCATACAACCAATGTCACTGACACGCCGACACATTGAAAAGCGGACGTCGTGCGTCCTTCGCGTGCACGAACGCCTTCTCGCTGAACGGCTGAAGCCACGTGTACGCGCCCAATCGAGCTAACGCAAAGGGCAAAGCGACGAAGCCAAGCAGTCGCCGCCACACGCCGCGTTTGCCGCGACGGTAAATTCGCAGAATGTACGGAAGAGCGACTCGGTGGCCCAGCCTATGAGCTAGAAGGAACATCTTTTCCGCGGCAATCGGATCAGCTTCCTTCACACCGATGCCGCTCACCATGAATCGCCCAACATCGACGATAGCAGGCAAGAACATTTGCTTACCCGAGGCTACAAGGTGCGCCAACGCATCAACTGGTCGTCCTTGCTCAAAACGGACCCAGCCGAGGACGTACTCGCCGAAAGCATTCCCTTGCCGAAACGCTTCCTGGGAGAGCACCTCCGCTCGATCGTAACGCGACTGACCGGTGACAGCGGCTCTCAGCTCGAGATAGCCGAGCAGCGCTTTGGCATCTCCGGACCCCAACGCCGCTAGGCGGCTCGCCTCCGCGATCATCTGCGAGGGTTCGCCACGGTGCAGAGCGCTTCTTATGCTCGCAAGCTGCGGCGGCACGAATAGCGCGTAGTTCAACCCGCGAGGCGGCAGTTTCCAGCCACGAAGCCACATTCCCGCCATGCAGGCGCCTCCCCGGCCCAGGCCCGCCACAGCAAGCAAACCTGTCCGAGCGACTCGTCCGAAAGTCGTTTCATCGCGCGAAGCGTGTCCCGCGTCGCGCCACCGGCGTCGACCTCAGCGCTGCGCGCCGCGCTCCACGAGCTCGAGCAGCAGGTTGTTCGGATCGCGCACGATCGCGATCTTGAGCGTCGGCGACACCTCCACCGGCGCGCCGCCAGCGGACACGACGGGCACGCCCGCTTCTTTAAGCTTCTTCGTGAGCGCGGCGACGTCCTTCACGACGAGCTGCAGCAGCGCCGTGCCCGGATCCTGCGTGCGGCCCGACAGCGTCTTCTTCGCCGGGCCGCCTTTGAACTCGATGAGCGTCATCGGCACGCTCGTGCCCGGGATGGTAGCCGTGCTCTGACGGAAGCTCGCGCCCGGCGCGCCGGCCGTCGAGGCCATCGTCTGGTTGTCGTTGAACTTTTCGCCGAGCTTGAAGTTGAAGCCGAGCAGCTCGTTGTAGAACTTCACGCTCGCCTCGCTGTTCGCCACCGACGGCTCGAACGAGCCGCCCGACAGCACGTAGCCCGTCGCCGTCTCGCCCGCGCGCGGCGTGGAGTCGAGCAGCTCGAGGACGAAGCCGTCGGGATCTTGCACGAACACCGCGTGCAGCTTGGCGTTCGGCGTCTCGAGCGTGACGGGCTTGCCGCCGGCCGTGAGCACCTTCACGCCGGGCACCTTCTCGATCTTCGCGAACAGGCCGTCGAGATCGCGCACGCGCATCGACACGTTGGCTGCGCCCGCGTCGACGAAATTCGGCCGCTGCGCCTTGCGCTCGATGTCCTTGTACTCGATGAGCTCGATGCCGGCCGCCAAGCCCGGCAGCTTGAGCACGGCGATCCGCGACTGGGCGCCCTCGGTGTGCCCCATCTTCATGATCGCCTCGGTCGGCGCGAACGGCGCGGTGACCGTGACCTCGAGGCCGAGCGCGTCGCGGTAGAGCGCGAGCGACGCGTCGATGTCCTGAACGATGTGCCCGATGTTGCCGACGCCGACGACGTCGCCCGCCGGCGCGGGCGGGCGCGCTTCTTGCGCGGCCAGCGGCGCGGCGGCCCCCGTCGTCAATACTGCGGCGAGTAGCGCAGGCACTAGCGCTCTGACAGATCGAGACATGGCGAGCCCTCGGTTAGTTGTCGTAGCGGTTGTTCTTGATCGGCGCGTCGGCCGACGCGGAATACTACACTGCCGCAGCCGCGTATACTCTCGCGGCACCGATTCACGGGGGACCGGACGATGAGCGACGCGAAAGACCTGATCGAGCTGATCCTCAAGCGGCCCGGCAGCCGGCCCAACGGTCCGCGCGGCGTGCCGCCGGGCGGCGACAAGCCCGGCGGGTTCTCGCCGCGGCTGCTGCTCGCGGGGGTGGTCGTGCTGCTCGCGCTCTGGGGACTCCTGAGCGGCGTCTACACGGTGCAGCCCGAGGAGCGCGCCGTGATCAAGCGCTTCGGCAACGTCACCGGCATCGCCGACCCCGGTCTGCACTTCAAGCTGCCGTTCGGCGTCGACCGCGTGCAGATCGTCGCCACCGAGCGAGTGCTCAAGCAGGAGTTCGGTTTCCGTACCGACGCGAACCGCCCGAGCAACGACCGCTCGCAGTTCGCCGGCGGTTATCCCGACGAGTCGCTGATGCTCACGGGCGACCTCAACATCATCCAGGTCGAGTGGGTCGTGCAATACCGAATCAGCGACCCGGTGAGATACCTCTACGGCATGCGCGAGCCGACCAAGACGCTGCGCGACCTTTCCGAGTCCGTGATGCGGCGGGTCGTAGGCAACCGGATCGGCAGCGACGTGCTCACCGTCGGCCGCATCGACATCGCCAACGCCGCTCGCGAAGAGATCCAGGACGCGATGGACCGTTACGACAACGGCATCCGGGTCATCACCGTCCAGCTTCAGGACGTGGTGCCGCCGCAGCGTGTGCAGCCCGCATTCAACCAGGTGAACGAGGCGCGTCAGGAGCTCGAGCGCATGGTCAACGACGCGACCCGGCAGGCGAACGAAGCGATCCCCAAAGCCGAGGGCACGGCCAAGCGCACGATCGCCGAGGCCGAAGGCTATGCCACCGAACGCGTGAACCGCGCGCGCGGCGAGGCCGCTCGCTTCACCTCGGTGCTCGCGGAGTACAAACGAGTTCCCGAGGTCACGCGCTCGCGCCTTTATCTGGAGACGCTGAATCAGGTGCTGCCGAAGGTCGGCTCCGTGGTCGTCGTGCAGGAGGGCCAGGTGCCGCCGGTGCCGCTACTGAACTTGCGCGATGCTCAACGGCCACCTCAGAAATCGGAGGCAGGCCGATGAAAAACCTAACATATATAGTGCTCGCCGCGGCGCTGTTGTTGCTCGTCGGCAGCCGCTCCGTATTCGTCGTCGACCAGGCCGAGCAGGCGATCATCGTGCAGCTAGGCGAGCCGATCGAGGGCGTGATCAGCGAGCCCGGCCTGCACTGGCGCCTGCCGTTCATCCAGGACGTGCGCCTCTTCGACAAGCGGCTGCTCGACTGGGACGGCGACGTGAGCCAGATCCCGACGCTCGGCCGCGAGTTCATCATTGTCGACACCACGGCGCGCTGGCGGATCACCAACCCACTCCAGTTCCTACGCTCGGTCCGAGACGAGGCCGGTGCCCGCACGCGGCTCGACGACGTGCTCGACTCGGCCACGCGCGACATCGTGTCCGGAACCGAGCTCGAGGAGATCGTGCGCTCCGCGGACTGGCAGGTCGACGTGTCGCGGCTCGGCGCGGAAGACGCGGCCGCGCTCGAGGAAGCCGACCTGCAACGTCCGAAGAAGGGCCGTGGCCAGCTCGAGAAGGACATGCTCGCGACCGCGCAGATGCAGATGCCCGACATCGGCATCGAGCTCGTCGACGTGCGGATCAAGCGGATCAACTACATCGCATCGGTCGGCCAGCAGGTCGAGAGCCGGATGATCTCCGAGCGCGAGAGCATCGCGGCGCGGTTCCGCTCCGAAGGCGAAGGCCGCAGCCAGGAGATCTTGGGCAACATGGGGCGCGAGCTCCGGCGCATCGAGTCGGAAGCGGCGCGCACCGCCGAGGAGACCCGTGGCCGCGCGGACGCCGAGGCCACCAAGATCTACGGCGAGGCCTATGGCCAGGATCCCGCGTTCTACGCGTTCTGGCGCACGCTCGAGAGCTACTCGGCGCTCGGCGAGAACACCACGCTCATGATCGACGCGAAGTCGGATTTCTTCCGCTATCTCCAGTCGACGTCGACCCGCTAGGAGCCCGTCGCGTCGCCAAGTCGTCCCCAGGGATCGATAGCCCTGGACGGAAAAACCTTGGCGAAATAGATGGGCGAGCCGTCCTCGTGCTCGTCGTCTGTCGGCAATAGAGCTACCACCACGAGCTCTGCGTAACCGTGGTGCTTCTGCGCGAGATCCGCCACGGCCCGCGCCTTCGGGTGCGTCGTAATCGATTCCACCTGGGGAAGGACCTCGGCGTTGAACGCGGCTTCGCTGAACGACGACAAGTGCGGCCCTTCCACGGCGTGCACCAGAACGAATAGAAGCTGATCGTCCTTTTGACCAACCAGGTGCGGCGTGAAGTTTTCTTCGAACGCTGCGTCCACTACTTCAAAACCGGCCGACTCGAGCTTGTCGATGACGGCACCCACGGCAGCTGCGAAGTACTCCACCGGTTTGTCGCTACCGAATCAGGAGCTCGGCGAGCAGCGGTTGCAGCGCGCGCTCGGCGTCGTCGGTCCGATCTGCGCCGATCAGCCGACCGCTGCCTTCGATAGCTGCGGCGACGTCTTCGCGGCACATCGTCGCGGCCACGACCCGGCGGCAAAGGCGGGCCGCTGAGGCCGCGGACGACGGCAACGAGCTGCGGCCATCGGCGACGACGAGGCGCAACAGCTTCGCTCCGTCGCGGTATTGACTGTCCTGCGTTGCCCGATACAGACCGTCCTTGGCCGCGAGCTCGAATGCCGCATGGGCGTGCGCCTGCAGCAAGTAGGCGAGCTCGCCGAGAGGCGCGAAGACGTCCTCGGGCGGACCGCTTTCGCTCATGTCCGCGTCGAAGACGCGCTGCAACTCCTCGGCCAAACCGAAGACACCGAGATCGTTCGAGGACTTGGCCCGCAACCAGCTCGTGGCCGCTTGCCGGAGCTGCGCCGACGGCGGCAGCTGCGCGAGCAATCGATCGAGCGGCTCCGCCAACCCCGTATCGTCTGCGTTCGAGGGGTGCGCCTGGATGTGCGCGATCGTGTACCCGATGCTGAAAGCGAGTCGCTGCCGCTCCGCGATTTGGCCGCGCGAATACGTCCTGACGCTTTGGACCTCCAGCTCCACGCCGGCCGGATCGATATCCGCTCTCTCGAACGCTTGCTCGATCGCCGCGGTCAGCGCCTGCTCCAACGGCGTCGGCGGCTCCGCGGCGCTCGACACGGCCGCCGGCGCATCGACCGACGGCTGCGGCGGCGGCCGCGCGGCGAACAGCATCGGCGTCAATCGAACGGCGGCGTTGTTCAGCGTGACGGCATAGACGCCGACGCAGGCGCCTGCCGTCGTCCGCACGACGAACACGTGATCGCGATTGGTCGTGAGCTGCACCGTTCGGCCCGCCGCGACATCGACGACAGCGCGGCTGGACCCCTGCGGGTCTATCCACCAGACGCGGACGTCGTACGTCGAAACGTTGTCGAACGTCAGCGACGCCGCGGCGGTGCCGCCCGCCGACCGCAGAGTCGCCGCTTCGCTGCACGGCCGCGGCGCCAGCAACGACTGGCCGAAGCACGGCAAGGCAAGAACCGCAGCGAGGACCGCGATCGGTGTCCGTCGAATCGCACGCCCGACCGTGACGTGCTTCGGCCGCCCGCTCAGCATGCGGGGCGCAGGGCGGTCACGGACTGCCCGCCGTCGATTCCAGCCCACGCTGCCCTGCGCTGAATGCGAGTGCGGCGCCGAACACGAGCGTGCCGATCGTGCCAACCCATAGGCCTGAGACCACGATGATCTCCGGAAACTGCCTCGAGGCGGCGGCGCTCGCAATGACGAACCCGATGGCTGCAAACATCGCCGCAAGACGTGCCCCGTCCATGTTCTCGAGCTCCAACGTTTCGAGGTGCGCAAGCGCGCAGATCGCGAGGCTCGCGTTGCCGAGCATTGCGGCCCCGATCAAGCCGAGGTCTCCACCCTCGGCCATGAAAACGACGCCGCCGATGCCGGCCGCCACCAGAACTAGGCTGCCGAGCAACGGCGCAGGACCGGTCACGCGGCGCTGCAGCAGCATCCCCCAACCGGCCGCGAGGAAGACCCCGCCGAACACAAGCGCATCGACGACGTACCCCCAGTACCCGGTGTCGACGGCGTTCGCGGCGATCAGAAGCAGGCCGCCGATAGAGATGATCGCGCCGCCGACCGCCACCAGCAGGAACGGCCCATTCGAACCCGGTCGGGCGGTGGGAGCGGCGATCGCAGACGCGGCAGCGGCCGGCACCGGTGCCGGAGCGACAGCGCGCACCGCGGACGGCTCGACCCGCGCGGCAGCGACCGCCGGGGCGCTCGACGCCGACGCATGGCCAGTCTCCTCGAAACGATATCCGCAGTAGCGACACTTGCGGGCGTTGTCTTGAATGGACTCAGCGCAGTCTGGACATGTCTTCATGTTGCCGTCCTCTCCCGTGACATTGGTGTTTTTGTTCTCGAGTTGCGGGCAGGCGGCTCTCGACGCCTACTGGGGTCTTACTTGCCTGGAACGCGCCCGATCGGCACGGACCTACGCTGCACGCGTGAACAGGAATCACGCGGCTGATCTTGACCTTGCGAAAGGGGGAGCCTTCCGCCGGTGAACCGGCGTTTTTCTTCTTATCGAGGATCGAGTGTATCGAAGACGGAGCTTGCGCGCGATCTGCCGGTGCGCGGCACCGCGCGCCACGCCATCCATCGAGCGTATAACGAAGTTCGCCGACCTCCGAACAAATTACTTATCGGTGCCGAAGGATCACGGCGCCCACGCCGTCGCCGTTCGCTAGTTCGGCGTGCGCGGACCGTAGTGCGGCAACTCGGCGCCGTACTCGTAGGCGCCGAGATCGGGCGCTTTGCCCGTGAAGCCGTCGGTGATTCCGGGAAGCTCCATACCCGCGTCGATCGCGCGCGAGCGCTTCTCGAGCGTGAGGTCCACCTCCGCCGGAGTGTAGAGCTTGGTCGGATCCGCGAAATCGGGAGCCCTCGCGTTCACGAAGGTCGAATAGTCGATCTCGCGGCTGTGCCTGTCCTGACCCGTGGCCTTCGCGTACTCCGCCAGCGTCTTGAAGCGACGCACCTCGCGACCGGACGTGTAGTCGACGGCGCCGCCGGCCGGCGGCGAATTCCACTGGAACGCGTACTCGGCCGGCGCGTTGCTATTCGCGATCGGGCCTGCGTTCGCGTGGAAGCCGTTGTAGTCGGAGTCGCTCCATGGCGTGAGCGTGTCGATCGCGAACACGGGCCCGCGCGCACCCTGCCCCAGGATCAAATTATTGCGGAAGTGCATGTTCGAGGCGGGCGTGAGCTGCGCGACCTCGCCCACGTAGGTGTTCTGGTAGACGAGGATGCCCGACGGGTTCGCCTGGATCTTGAGCGGCCCGTACACGTCGTTGTAGACCACGTTGCGCACGAAGTAGACGGGCCCGCCGAAGATCGGCTGCGGGCTCATCGCGCCCGTGCCGCTGTTGAAGCAGCGGTTGCGGAACACGCGGATGTTGCGCATGGCGCCGTCGGACTCGAAGCAGTTGTCGTGCACGTTCGACACGTCGTTGTTGTAGAAGTCGATCGCGACGGGCATCCGGTCGCGCGCAGTGTTGGGATAGCCGTCGGGCATTCCGTAGGTCGCGTGGTCGATGCCGTCGTGGAAATTCGTCACGCGGTTGTACGCGACGACGTGCCCGCCTCCGTAGATCGACACGGCGTAGTACGACTTCAGCAGGCGCGCCTGCTCGAAGTCTTTGCGCTCTGCCCACGGCCATTGCTTGAGCCAACCGGACAGCGCGTTGGGATCGTTGCGCCCGTCGAACACGTTGTCGGCGATGTAGAAGCCCTTCGAGCCCGACCAGTCGCTGTGGATGCCGACGCCCACGTCCGCGAAACGCGACCGCTTGACGACGAGCCCCTGCGCGCCGGCCACGCCATTCTGCCCCGCCTCGATCGCGACGTTGGTGTTGCGGAACGTGATGCCCTCGAAGTAGATGAAGTCGGCGCCCATCACGTTGAACAGCACGTTGTTGCCGTCGCCGTCGAACACCACTGCTCCGTCGCCGGCCGCCTTGATCGCGATCGGCCGCTCGGCCGTGCCGCCCTTGGTCAGGAAATACGTGCCGTCCCACGGCGTGCCGCAGCACGTTTTGAACTGCGACTGGATCTCGTGACTGTAGTTGTAGCGGTTGAAGTCCTTGTAGACGCCTGCGTGCACGAGGATCGTGTCGCCGGGCTGCACGCGCGGCGGCGAGGCGCGGCTCCAGTCGCCGCCGAGCGAATCCATGTAGTACGCCGCGAGCAGCCCCATGAACGCGGGCTCCTGCTTCGCGCCCGTGTAGTCGGGCGGATAGACGTGATACATGCGGCCGCCGGAAGGCGCCTGCGGCTCGGCGCGCGTGCGCGCGCTCAAGATCCGGTCGACGTTGCCGCGCGCGCCGTCGGGATCGGCGAGCGTGAGCCGCACCTCGTAGTCGGTGTTCGCCGCGAGGTCGAGGAGGCTGCCGGCGAACATGTTCGGCGCAACGTAGTCGAGCGTGTTCGCGTAGGCGGTGCGCTCGCGCTGCAGGCGCAGCAGGGGCAAGCCTTGCCGCCACGCCGTCTCGCCGCGGTGGCGGTACGCGACTGCAACGCTCGCGTTGCGGTTGTCGTCGCCCTCGATCGTCCACTCGAAGCCGAGCGCGATCAGCGTGGGCGGCTCGACGACGACCTCGCCCGCGGTCACGGCGGCGACGGCCCGTGCTTCCTCAAGGGGGGCGGCTTGCGCGCCCGAGGGCGACGGCGCATCGGCGGCCAGTTGCGCGTGTGCGCACCACGGCGCGACGGCGAACGTCGCGAGCGCGACCGAGCTCACGATCGACGGGTGGCTGATCATCGGCGGCCCCAAGGTTCGCGCGACGCGCGATTTGACGACAAGGATACCAGCCCGTAGCGTGGTCGAGCGCCATGAGCTCCCAACGACCCCGCATCGTCATCGTCGGCGCCGGCTTCGGCGGGCTGTTCGCCGCGCGGGCGCTCGCGAACACGGCGGCCGACGTCACGCTCGTCGACCGGCACAACTATCACCTGTTCCAGCCGCTGCTGTATCAAGTGGCCACGGCGGGTCTGCCGCCGTCGGACATCGCGTGGCCGATCCGCTCCATCCTGCACCGCCAGCGCAACACGACCGTGCTGCTCGGCGAGGTCACGGGCGTCGACGTCGGCGCGCACCGCGTGCAGCTGCGCGATCGCGCCCTGCCGTTCGACTACCTGATCCTCGCGACGGGCTCCACGCACTCCTACTTCGGCCACGAGGAATGGGCGCGGATCGCGCCGGGCCTGAAGAGCATCGACGACGCCACGCAGATTCGGCGGCGGATCCTCAATGCGTTCGAGACGGCGGAGATGGAGGACGACCCGGCGCGGCGCGAACGCTGGCTGCGGTTCGTGATCGTCGGCGGCGGGCCTACCGGCGTCGAGCTCGCGGGCACGATTGCCGAGCTCGCGCACCACACGCTCGCGAAGGACTTCAGACGCATCGATCCGCGCGCGGCGAAGGTCGTGCTCGTCGAGGCGGGGCCGCGAGTGCTCGCGGCGTTCAAGGAGCGGCAGTCGGCGTACGCGCAACGCGCGCTCGAGCGGCTCGGCGTCGAGGTGCGCGTCGGCACGGCCGTCACCGGCGCCGACGAGGGCGGCGTCACGCTCGGCGGCGGCGAGCGCATCGAAAGCGCGACCGTGCTGTGGGCCGCCGGCGTGGCGGCGTCGCCCGCCGGGCGCTGGCTCGGCGCGCCGGTCGACCGCGCGGGCCGCGTGCTCGTGCAACCGGACCTCTCGATCCCGGCCGATCCCTCGATCTTCGTGATCGGGGACGCCGCGCTCGTCGAGGCGGGCGGCCGCCGCGTGCCCGGCGTGGCGCCCGCCGCGAAGCAGCAAGGCCGCTACGTCGGCCACCTGATCGACGCGCGGCTACGCGGGCGTGCGGCGCCGCCCCCGTTCGTCTATCGCGACGCGGGCAACCTCGCGACGATCGGCCGGCAGCGCGCCGTCATCGAATTCCCGTTCGTCACGCTGCGCGGCTTCGTCGCGTGGTGGATTTGGGGCTTCGCTCACATCTACTTTCTGCTCGGCGTGCCGAGCCCGCTCGTGATCTCGCTGCGCTGGCTCTGGGAGTATCTGACCTATGGCCGGGGCGCGCGGCTCATCACCGGCGGCGAGCACGCCGACTGAGACGAGCTCAGACCTGCGGAGCGGCGGCGAGCTCGTCGGCGACGCGATGCCGGCCGATGTTGCGCGCGTAGTCGCCGAGCGCCGCGCGCGTGTCGCCCGGTAGATCGAACGCAGGCGATATCCTCCGGCACTGCTCGAACAGCTCGAGCGCCGGATACGGTCTGCGCTCCTGCAACAGGCGCGCGATGAACCGCCGCCCGATCTCGAGTGCGTGCTTCGGGTCGTCCCAATCGAGCGTGTGGTTGAATACCCACTGGTAGATCTCGAGGCTGTCGGCCTCACTGTCGAGCAGGTCCTTGATCGTGCGGTAGCCTTGCGCGACCAGCCCGCTGCGGACCGAGCCGTAGGCGATGTCCAGCGTCTTCTGCCAGTCCCCGTGCCGGTGCCGCTCCTTGTACTCCGTGTCCGACTCGATGCCCGGCAACGCGAGCTCGAAACGGCGGCGGCCCACGGTCGCGCCGATCAACGCGAGCAGCGCGAGCCACGCCCAAAGCGACAGCGCCTCGGCGGGGAGCACGGCGAGCCAACCGAGCGGCGCGAGCAACCGCTCCAACAGCAGCGCCAGCAGGGCGAGCCCGACGCACGCAGCGAGCAACCTCACATAGTCCCGGCCGAGAGCGCCGATCAGGTGCGCGATGCTCTTCGGATCCACTGCGGCCGTAGCACTCATCGTCACGCCCATGATCGCGGCCGACGCGGGGAACACGAACAGCCACAAGGCGAGCGCGAGCCAGCGCACCGGCTCGGAGACGAACGGCGTCGTCACGATCAGCAGCAGCAACGCGGCGAACAGCACGAAGTGCAACGCGGATCCGACGTCCGCGAACGGACTGAACGACTCGATCCCCGGCGCCTCGAAGAACTTGCGGCCGCGCGCGAAGTTGCGCAGCAGCTGGTAGGAGTAGCTGCCGAAAGAGAACATCGTGATCAAGTAGAGAAAGATGCCGAAGAAGCCCGCGAAGCCGGCGATGAGGAACAGCACCGCGTAACCGATCGCGGCGACGATCACCGTGGTGTTCGTCAGCGGCTTGAGCAGGTCGAGCAAGTCAGTAGCCCGCCTCGAGCGCGTCGGCGTCGCGCGCGCCCGCGTGCGCCCACAGCGGAATGTCCGCCCACGCCTCGGTGAGGCGCCGGTCGAGCTCGCGGTAGTCGGGCTCGAAGCGCGCGACCGCGCGCCAGAACCGCGCCGAGTGGTTCAGCGCGAACAGGTGACAGAGCTCGTGGATCAGCAAATAGCGCACGACTGCGGGCTCGAGGAACAGGAGCCCCGCGTTCAAGCTGATGTTCGCGGAGCTCGAGCAACTGCCCCAACGGGTGCGTTGCAAGCGGATTTGGACGCCTTTCGGGCCGCGGCCGACGACCTCGGCCTCGCGCATGAGCCAGGGCTTGAGATAGGTGCGCGCCTGCTCGAGCAGCCAGGTGCGGAGCAGCCGACGCGCGCCACGATACTCGGGATCGCGCGTCCGCACGTCGAGCATCTCGCCGGCGCTGCGGCATTGCGGCCGCGCCGCGGGCTGATGCCGATAGCGCACCTGCCAGCTCTGGCCGATCGACGGCAGGTCGATCCGCGCCGGCAACCGGGCTTGCTCCGCCGGATAGTGCGCCGCGATCTCGCCGCGCGCGCGTTCGATCCAGCGCCGATGTTCGTGCACGAACGCCGCGACTTCCGCCGGACGGGTGCCGCGCGGCACGACGAGCTCGAGCGTATGCGGTGGAATCAGGCGCAGCGTGAGGTTGCGAGCCCGGCGGCTCTCGCGCACGCAGAGCGGCGCCGAGGCCGCGTCCGCGGCGCGGACCCAACGGCTGTCGAAGAGGCTCAGTTGTTCCGTCATTCGCCCGAAAGCCGCGAGAAACCGTGGGGCTATCGAATACCACCGAGCGGCGGAACGCAACTCCAACCGCAAGGGATCAGTGCGAGCGCGCGGTCTGCAGCCGCGCGCGCAGCTCCACGGCGAGGCGATAGTCGGGCGCGACGATCAACGCGCGCTCGATGAGGTCGCGCGCGGCCCGCGCCTCGCCGCGCGCGAGGGCGATCTCGCCGAGCGCGGCGAGCGCCTCGGCCTCGCCCCAGTCGGGGCCGGCGCCAACCTCCGGCCGTGCGTCGAAGGCAGCCACCGCGTGCTCGAGACGCGTGGCCGCCTCGGCGCGCAGCGCGGGGTCGGCTTGAGCCGGCCGCGGGCTCGCGACCCAGGCGTCGAGCAGCGCGAGCCGCGGGTTCTCCGGGTCGAGCGAGCGCGCACGTTCGAGCGCCTGATCGCGGCGGCGCGCTTGCGCGCCGACCTCGGCGCAGGCGGCGACGAGAATCCACTCCTCCGCCGTGCCCGGATCGTTGCGCGGCGGCGTCGCCTTCTCGATGCACGTGCCGACGAGCGCGCCGGGCTCGGCGCCCCCATGCGCGGCGAGCTGCGCCAACCGAAATGCGGCGTAGGCCTCGTAGTAGCGCGTGTCCGCGTCGTGCGCCTCCGACCGGTCGAGAACGGCCCGCGCGGCCTCGATCACCCGCGGCTCCTCGGCGTAGTAGCCATACTCGATCCGCGCCGCGAGATCGGAGATCTCTTCGGAGGGCGCGGCGGCCGCCACGCGCGCGCCGCAGACCGGAGCGACGAGCAGCAGGACCGTAAGCCGTTCTGTCAAACGCATGGCCCGCAGTCTAGCGGCCGGCGTTGCCGGGCGCTCCGGCGGTCGTCACAATCCGCGCCGATGCCCGACTTGATCGACATTAGTCTGATCGACATTGGTGCGAACCTCACGCACGAGAGCTTCGATGCGGACCGCGCGGCGGTGCTCGAGCGCGCGCGCGCGAACGGCGTCACACGCTTGATCGTGACCGGCACCTCGGTGACCGCGAGCGCGCAGGCGCTCGAGCTCGCGCAGGAGCTGCCGGGCACGCTGTACGCAACCGCGGGCGTTCATCCGCATCACGCCGCCGAGCTCGACGCGCACGGCGTCGACGCGGAGCGGGCCGGAATCAGTCGCGAAGAAGATGACCATCGCGACGAGGCGCCGGTCCACGGCGGCCGCCACAACCCGTGCGGTGCTGTCCAACGGCGCCCAGCACATGGTCCCGACGCCGAGGGCGCGGCGAATGGCGACGCTATCGCGCGCCTGGTGTGGATGCGGTAACGCGTAGCCAAATGTCATCTGGCCGAACGCAACCGCCGAAATGCCCGAGCCCATTGTGCCGAGCGCGTCCCCCGGCCGGCATTCCCCGCCCTTCGCCAAAATGTCATCCACGGGCCCACCGAGCCGGATGTCCTGCAATGCGGCCCAGCGCGGCGGACCTGCCTGCAGCAGCAGCGCCAGGACGGCCAGTCGGATCACGGCCCCGGGTGGAGCATGATGAATTTGACGTCATCCTTGGAAATAGCGCGGAGCCATGCGATGAGCTCGTCCACGCTCTGCGGCGGTGCCGTGCCCTTGTTGCCCGACATGGAGCGCGTGATATGCAGCTCGCGGCCATCCTGTGCGTACACGGCGCTGTAGCTCCCGAATTGACTCGTCTCCGTGACGTTGGTCGGCAGCTCGGCTTTCCACCCGGGGGGCAGGGTCATCCGTAGCTCCGATACGAGCTCCACCGGGCCGATCACGGCGGCGATGTCGATTGGGAAGCGGCGCGGTTTCCGCCGCGCGAGCGATGACGCGAGTCCGGGCGACGCGTAATTGGGCAGCGCGTCAGGCAGTGCGAAGATGCGGGCGCCTCCGGAACCCGAGAGTACCGGCGCATCGTGCACAGATACGGCGATGACTGGTTTCGCCTGGAGGTCGCGGCCATCGAACAGGGAGAGACTGTCGCCCGACCCGCCGGAGAACACGCCGTTCGCAAGCGCTTGGGTCAGACGACTCAGCTCGTCCTTGTTGAGCACGCGCGCGTACGCGCGCCGCAACCCGTACTGCAGCCCGCCGGTCTTCACTTCGGTATAGCGACCCGTGAAATGGCCGTCGGCGCTCAGCTCGCCGACGATGCGCGTGTCCGCCCGATTGGCCGAGCGGGGCTGGTCGGGCAGCGTCACTTCCTCGAAGTTCCCATCATCATGGACGACGAGGGCAAACGAGCCCTCTTCGGACGGCGGCAGCTCGCCGTATGGCGTCAGATCGGACGTGAGATCGAGGTAGATGCGGCCGCCCCTCTGCTCCCCGCGATCCACCGCCGCGATCATATGATTGAACTGCTGGACGGTCGGCAGCGTCGAGTCGGCGTTGCCGCTCGAGCTGAGCAGCACGGGAAACGCCGTCATGCCCATCCGGCGCGCCAGCGCGATGAAGAGGGTCGCTTTGTCCTTACAGTCGCCGTAGCGGCTCTCGAATACCTGTGCCGGTAATCGCGGCAGGTAACCGCCGATACCAAGCGAAAGCGAAACGTACCGGAAATCCTGCGACACCCAGCGATGCACGGCGCGCAGCGAATCATCCAGCGTGCGGGCGTCCTTCACGTGCTGCGCGAGCTGAGTCTCGAGCTCGGGGCTGATCGCGTAACGGCCTGTCGACAGCCCGGCGTACCAGCGGGCAAGATCGGCCCACGTGATCGGTGCGGCGATATCGATTCTGACTGAGAGCGAATTGGGCACGGCCGCGAAAGGCTCGGACTCGATCTTCTGCACGTCCTTGGTTGCCCAGGTGTAGACGTGCCGGCCGTGCGCGACCGCCTCCACGCGCTTGAAGTGGACGTTCTCTTCCTGAATGCGGGGCGTGAGGGACGCGGGCACGTCCATCATCAGGCGCGAGCGCCGTGTGAGGAGACCCGTCGTCACGCGCCAGCCGCTGTAGAAATCGCCCGGCACGAGCGGCTTCACGCGCTCGACCGTATAGCTCCAATCGACGAGCGTCCCGGGAGCGACGCCGCTCAGCGTGACCCGACGGACCTTTTGATCGGAGTACACCGGCGCCTCGAACGCCACCGGCGCGAGCGACTCCTGCTCATGCGCGGGCTGCCCGCTGATGACCTCGCCGGTGAGCTTCAGCACGCGAATCCAGTTCACCGTGAGCTTCTCCGAGCCGCTCGAGTAGGAGAAGCTTTGTTCTCCCCACGCCTGCGCGCCGTCCTGGTTGAGAATCTGAATGACTTGCCGGTAGGTGCGGCTGCTTCGGCCGTCGGCCTCGAACCGTAACACGCCATCGTCGAGCAGGTACACGTAGTCGTCGTCCGCGTAGTCCGCGGGATTCACCGCGAGCTTGTAAATCGTATCGCTGCGGACCGAGGGATCCCCCGCGGGGGTGATGCGGGGAGCCTGTGAGAGCGCTGGACGCGCAACGAGGGAAAGCAGCGCGGCGAGAGCCAAACGGCGCATCGGACTTCCTCCACCGAGTGAGTCGACGCTCGGAAAGTAATTCAGCGTCAAGCGTATCCCAAGGAGCAGGTGCTCAGAGCCCAAAGAGTCCCCACGCCACCCGGCCGCCGAGCATCACGGTCCGGCCACGGGGGCGAAATCCCGGAATCTCCTGTGCTCGATCGTCGAACAGATTCTCGACGCTGGCGGAGAGCACGGCGCGCCGGAACGTGTATTCACCGGACAGATTGACCCGCGTGTAGGGATGCAGTGTCGCCCTCCGCTGGCCGGAAGCCCGCCTGAAGTCGAGATCGTCCCGATCGCCCACCCAGCGCACGCCCAGCGTGAAACGCACTGCATGACCGACGGTCGCGGCGAGCTGAGGCGCGAGCATATGGGTCGGCCGGCGAATAAGAGACTTGCCGGGAACGAATAGGCCGTCGGGGTCAGTGGGCGAGCCGGACTGCTTTACGCGCGTGCGCAGGTACGTGTAGTTCAGTGAGGCCACGACACGAGCGCTGACGCTGCCACTCACCGTTGCCTCGACGCCGTTGGCGATCGCGTCACCCACGTTGAAGTAGTTGACTGAATCCGGTCCCACCGGCGTCGGGGAGTACTCGATCAAGTCACGGAATCGCTGATTGAAGTACGTCACCGCGACGGCGCCACGCTCGATACCCACCTCCCAGCTCAGCGAGCGCTCGGGGTTGAGTTTGGGATTCCCCCGAACAAACCCGCGGGCAAAGTTCTCGAAGAATGTGGGCTCCTTGAAGCCGGTCCCAACGGAGAGTCGCAGCCGCGCCTCGTCCAGGCGGTACACCACACCCCCTCGGTACGTCGCATGGGTGCCGAACTGCGAGTTGGCGTCGAGGCGGGAGCCGAGCGTCACCGCCGCTCGTCCCGCGGGGACGACAGCCTGCGTGAAATAGCCTGTGTTGTTGCGTTGCACGTCGATCGAATCAGGGAACGGGCCGAACGCAGCGGAGGTGAATTCGCTCCTGCCGTGCTGACGCTCGTCTTCGTACTCGAGCCCGCCGGTCACGGACGCTCCGCACTGCTGTTCGAACCGACCTACGCGTTGCACGCGCATCTCGCGCGGATCACCGCGACCGGAGTCGTCGAAGGCGAACGCAACGATGCCCTCGCGATCGATCTCGACTCTGCTGGCGCGCTGATCGAGCGCCACCGGCCCGCCATCGTGTTCGTGTGCAGTCCCAACAACCCGACGGGCACGGTCGAATCGCGTGAGGTCGTCA
>Ga0137409_10000418_pt1 | contig 46055 bp, 54 predicted proteins | sample CZODoug1_16funga_FD_122059 | JGI IMG/M metagenome (GOLD analysis project Ga0137409, IMG submission 122059) | Vadose zone soil fungal communities from Angelo Coast Range Reserve, California, USA - CZODoug1_16fungal (Hybrid Assembly) | ecosystem: Environmental > Terrestrial > Soil > Vadose zone...
TGGTTGGCTTGACCATCGCGGTGCACAACGGGCGGCTGCATGTGCCGGTGCTGGTGTCCGAGAACATGGTCGGCCATAAGCTCGGCGAGTTCGCGCCCACGCGCACGTTCAAAGCGCATTCCGGCGACAAAAAAGTGTCGGCGGCGGAGTAGGGCATGCAAACCAAAGCGGTTTTACGATGGTTCAGGGTGCATACCGGCGGCGAGAAAATGCCGGTGGCGGAGTAGCTGGGTATGCAGACTAAAGCGGTTTTAAGATATGCGCGCATTTCTCCCCAGAAATGCCGCCTGGTGGTGGACACGATTCGCGGCAAATCCGCGACGCTGGCGGTCAACACGTTGAAGTTCATGCCGAAGAAGGGCGCGAAGATCGTCCTCAAGGTGTTGGACTCCGCGATCGCCAATGCCTACAACAATTTCAATGCCGACGTCGACGATCTGAAAGTCACTCGGATCGAGGTCGACCCGGCGCCGATGCTCAAGCGGTTTCATGCGCGCGCCAAGGGGCGCGGCGTGCGAATCGCCAAACGCAACAGTCATATCCTGGTTCAAGTGTCCGACGGTAAGCGAGAGGCCTAATGGGTCAGAAAGTAAATCCGATTGGCATTCGTCTTGGCATCACGCGCGACTGGACGTCGAAGTGGTATGCCGGATCCAAGACGTTCGCCTCGAACATCCACACCGATTTCCTGGTGCGGAAGTATCTGAACAAGAAGCTCGCCGATGCCTCGGTGAGCCGCATTCACATCGAGCGCGCCGCACGCCGCGCCAACATCACCATTCATACGGCGCGTCCGGGAATCGTGATCGGCAAGAAGGGCGAGGACATCGAAAAGCTCCGCACCGCGGTGGCGAAGATTCTTGGCATGACCATGAACGATGTGCGGCTCAATATCGCCGAGATTCGCAAGCCCGAGCTCGACGCAAAACTGGTCGCCGAAGGCATCTCGCAGCAGTTGGAAAAGCGGGTGATGTTCCGTCGCGCCATGAAGCGCGCGGTGACCAACACCATGCGTTCCGGTGCGTTGGGCATCAAAGTACGCATCTCCGGCCGCCTCAATGGCTCGGAAATCGCCCGGACGGAGACCAACCGCGAGGGGCGCGTTCCTCTGCACACGTTCCGTGCCGATATCGACTACGGCGTCGCCGAGGCGCAGACCACGTACGGGGTCATCGGCATCAAGGTATGGATATTCAAGGGCGAAGTGTTCGATCAGCCGGAAGCCGAGGCCGCTGAGGCTGACGCTGAAGCCGCCGCGGCGACCCCGCCCAAGCCAGCTGAAGCCCCGGCACCGGCCGCTGGTTGAATTAGGTAACGACACATGATGCAGCCGAAGCGGACCAAGTTCCGCAAACAGTTCAAGGGCAAGATTTCGGGCAGCGCGCAGCGCGGCAACTCCGTTGCGTTCGGCGAATTCGGCCTGAAGGCGACCGATCGATGCCGCATGACCGCCCGCGAGATCGAAGCAGCGCGACGCGCCATCTCACGCCACGTGAAGCGCGGCGGGCGTATTTGGATACGGGTATTCCCGGATGTGCCGATCACGCAGAAGCCGCTCGAAGTGCGCATGGGTTCGGGCAAGGGCAACGTCGAGTATTGGGTGGCGAGAGTACTGCCCGGCAAGGTGTTGTTCGAGATCGAAGGCATGAGCGAGGAAATCGCGCGCGAGGCATTCCGCTTGGCCTCCGCCAAGCTGTCCGTGTCGACGGCGTTCGTCAAGCGCCAAGTCCGGACATGAAGGTGCCAACATGAAGGCCAAAGATTTGCGCAGCAAGCAACCCGCGGATCTCGGCGAGGAGCTTCTCAAGCTGCGCCGCGAACAGTTCAATTTGCGCATGGCGCGTGCGACCGGCCAGGCCGCGAAGCCGGATCAATTTGCGAAGGTGCGTAAGAACATTGCGCGTGTAAAGACGGTGCTTGCCCAATCCAAGGCAAGCGGAGGTAAGGCGTGATGTCGACCGAAGTACAAACGAGCGAAGTGGGCGCGGGTCAGCCGGCAGCGGCCGCTGCGCCGGGCGCGGCACCCGTCCCCGGGCAGCGCCTGCTCACGGGCAAGGTCGTCAGCAACAAGATGGACAAGACCGTTGCGGTATCGGTCGAGCGTCTGGTCAAGCACCCGATGTACGGCAAGTACATTCGCCGTACCACCAAACTGCTGGCGCATGATGAGAACAATGAGTGCAAGGAAGGCGACACGGTTTCGATCAAACCATGCCGGCCGATGTCGCGTCGTAAATCGTGGGTGCTGGTGCGCGTCGTCGAACGCGCCCGCGCCGAATAAGGAGCCGCCATGATCCAGATGCGAACGATGTTGACCGTGGCCGATAACAGCGGCGCCAAGCGCTGCCAGTGCATCAAGGTGCTGGGCGGCTCCAAGCGCCGTTACGCCGCCGTCGGTGATGTCATCAAGGTGAGCGTCAAGGACGCCATTCCGCGCGGCAAAGTGAAGAAGGGCGAGGTCTATGACGCGGTCGTCGTACGAACGAAGAGCGGTGTGCGCCGCGCCGACGGTTCACTGATCCGTTTCGACACCAATGCAGCCGTGTTGTTGACCAACAAGCTCGAGCCGATCGGCACCCGTATCTTCGGGCCCGTCACGCGGGAGCTGCGCAATGTGCAGTTCATGAAGATCATCTCTCTGGCCCCCGAAGTGCTGTGATGAAAAAGATTCGCAAAGGCGACTTGGTGGTTCTGATCACCGGTCGAGACAAGGGACGCAAAGGCGCCGTCATCGAAGTGCTGGCGGACGATCGCGTGCGCGTCGAGGGACTCAACATGTCCAAGAAGCATCAGCGGCCGAATCCGCAGATGGGCGTGCAGGGCGGAATCATCGAGCGCGAGGCGCCTTTGCATGTGTCGAACGTGTTGATCTTCAATCCGGCGACGCAGAAAGGCGATCGCGTTGGTTTCAAGGCGCTCGAGAACGGCCGCAAGGTGCGGATATTCAAGTCGAACAAAGAAATGGTCGACGCGAAATAACCGAGTAAATAACATGGCAGCAAGACTAAAACAGATTTACAAAGAGAAGCTCGTGCCTGAGCTCAAGGCCAAGCTCGATCTCAAGAACACGATGCAGGTTCCGCGTATCCTCAAGATCACGATCAACATGGGCGTGGGCGAGGCGGTCGCTGACAAGAAGGTGATGGACGCCGCGACCGCCGACATGGCGAAGATCACGGGGCAAAAGCCCGCGGTGACCAAAGCGAAGAAGTCGGTCGCCACGTTCAAGGTCCGCGACGGGCAGGCCATCGGCTGCAAGGTGACCCTGCGCGGCGATCGGATGTACGAATTCCTGGATCGTCTCGTCAGCATCGCCATTCCGCGCATCCGGGATTTCCGCGGAATCAGCACGCGTTCCTTCGACGGCCGCGGCAACTACAGCTTGGGCGTCAAAGAGCAGATCATTTTCCCCGAGATTCAGTACGACCAAATCGATCAAATTCGTGGAATGGACATCACCATCTCTACGTCAGCGCACGATGATAAACACGGGCGCGCGTTGTTAGAAGCTTTCAACTTTCCGTTCCGCAAGTAGGGTAATAGCCCATGGCCAAGACGAACATGCTCATGCGCGAGAAGCGCCGCCTCAAAGTAGCGGGTAAATACGCTAAGCGACGCGCTGAGCTCAAAGAGCTGATCCGCGACCCGAAGACCGGGGCGGAAGAGCGCGCCGCCGCGCAAGTGGAACTACAGCAACAGCCGCGCGACGCGGGCGCGACGCGGCAGCGTAACCGCTGCTCGATTACCGGACGTTCTCGCGGCGTGTATCGCAAGTTCGGTCTGGCGCGTACCAAGCTCCGGGAAGCGGCCAATCGCGGTGAGATCCCAGGCCTGTCGAAGGCGAGTTGGTGAGGCGCGCACAATGAGCATGACTGATCCGATTGCCGATCTTCTGACGCGTATTCGCAACGCACAATCCGCGGGCAAGCCCACGGTGGGCGTAGGTGCTTCGAAGCTGAAGCTTGCCATCCTCAAGGTGTTGAAGGATGAGGGCTACATAGCCGGGTACGGCGTCGACGCCGCCGGCGCGAAGAGCACCTTGTCCATCGAGCTCAAGTATCACGACGGCCGTCCCGTCATCGACCGCATCGAACGCATCAGCCGTCCGGGACTGCGCATTTATCGCGGTAAGGACGAGCTGCCCAAGGTGCTGGGGGGCTTGGGTGTGGCGGTCATTTCCACGCCCAAGGGCATCATGTCCGACGCCCAGGCGCGCGCAGCCGGCACCGGCGGCGAAGTGCTGTTTGTCGTTCAATAAGGGTCGTCCAATAGGATCGATCACAGGGTTTAATAGGTAGGATTTATGTCACGAGTCGCAAAAAAGCCGGTCGATCTCCCGCAGGGTGTCAGCGCCACGATCGGTGCGGACGCCGTTACGGTGAAGGGCGCCAAGGGCACGCTGACCCTGTCGATCAAGAGCGGCATCAAGGTCGTGCAGAAGGACAAGCACCTGGAAGTGGAAGCCGACACGAGTGCGGAAGGCATGAACGCAATCGCCGGTGCCACGCGTGCGCACCTGGCGAACATGGTCACGGGCGTGACCAAGGGCTACGAGAAGAAGCTCGAGCTGGTCGGCGTGGGTTATCGCGCCGCCGTCCAGGCGAAGAGCCTGACGTTGACCTTGGGCTATTCGCACTTGATCAACTATGCGATTCCGGACGGCGTCACCATTGAAACCCCCAGCCAGACCGAAATCGTCGTCAAGGGCATCGATCGCCAGCGGGTCGGCCAGACCGCGGCGGAGATTCGCGACTTCCGGTCGCCGGAGCCGTACAAGGGCAAGGGCGTGAAGTACTCCGACGAAAAGATTTCGCTGAAAGAGGCGAAAAAGAAGTAAGCACATGAAATTGACCAAACAAGACACCCGCCTGCGCCGCGCGCGCCGGGGCCGCGTAAAGATCAAGGAGCTCGCCGCGCTGCGCCTGTCGGTGCACCGGACGCCCCAGCACATCTATGCGCAGATCTTCGCCCCCGAGGGGGACAAGGTTCTGGTTGCCGCGTCGACCCTGCAGAAGGACGTGCGCGGCGCATTGAAAACCACCGGCAACATCGAGGCTGCCAAGGCCGTGGGCCGCGCTATCGCAGAGCGCGCCAAGGCGAAGGGCATTGCCAAGGTCGCTTTCGACCGTTCCGGTTTCATGTATCACGGGCGCGTCAAAGCGCTGGCAGAGGCCGCTCGCGAAGCGGGTCTCGAGTTCTAACCCAAAGGTCTAAAGACATATGGCGAGAGTAGAAAAACCGATGTCCGGCGATGACCTGCTCGAAAAGCTGGTCGCGGTGAACCGTGTCGCCAAGGTGGTCAAAGGCGGCAAGCAGTTCGGCTTCACCGCGCTCACCGTCGTGGGCGACGGCGCCGGCCGCGTGGGCTTCGGCTACGGGAAGGCGCGTGAAGTGCCGGTAGCGATCTCAAAGGCCATGATGCAGGCCCGCAAGAGCCTGGTCACGGTCTCATTGAAGAACGACACCCTGTTCTATGCCGTCAAGGGACGGCATGGAACCACCCGGGTGTACATGCAGCCGGCCGCCGATGGTACGGGCGTCATCGCCGGAGGCGGAATGCGCGCGGTGTTCGAATGCGCCGGCGTGCGCAACGTGCTCGCCAAGAGCTACGGCTCGCGAAACCCGATCAACGTGGTGCGCGCCACCATGGATGCGCTGGCCAAGCTGCGGACTCCGGACGATATCGCGGCCAAACGCGGCAAGAGCGTCGCGGAACTCGTGGGCTGACGTCATGTCCGATAAGTCAATCAAAGTCACCTTGATCAAGAGCCTCTACGGCCAGCTGGCCAGCATCCGCAACTCGGCGAAAGGCTTGGGATTGCGGCGGATCGGCCACACCGTCGTGGTCGCGGACACCCCGTCGAACCGCGGCATGATCAATGCGGCCAGCCACATGCTCAAAGTAGAGACAGCGTAATGCGATTGAATACCATCAAGCCGGGCGCCGGCTCCAAACGGCCGCATCTTCGGGTAGGCCGCGGCGCATCCGCGGGCCAGGGCAAGACCTGCGGCCGCGGCGTCAAGGGACAGCGCGCGCGCAAGGGCGGCTATCACAAGGTCGGATTCGAAGGCGGTCAAATGCCTTTGCAGCGGCGTCTGCCCAAAACCGGGTTCCGTTCGGCCATGAAAGCCTCGCGTGCCGAGTTGACGCTCACCGATCTGATGCGCGTTACGGGCACCGATGTGACCCTGGCCGGCCTGATCGAGGCCAACCTGGTCCCGGAAAGCACCAAGCTCGTGAAGATCATCTTGTCCGGTACGGTCGCCAAGGCCTACGTCGTCAAGGATAAGGTGATCACCGCGACCAAGGGCGCCAAGAGCGCGGTCGAATCGGCCGGCGGGCGTTTCGAGGTCTAAGAACGTGGCCACTTCCAGCACCAACCCGACCGCCGCTCTAGGAGACATGACGCGCTTTGCCGAGATGCGCAAGCGTTTATGGTTCCTGCTGGGCGCTCTGGTGGTGTATCGAATGGGCACGTTCATTCCCGTGCCGGGAATCGACGCAGCTCGATTTGCCGCGTTCTTTTCGACCCAGAACGGCACGCTGCTCGGCATGTTCAACATGTTTTCGGGCGGCGCCTTGCAGCGTTTCAGCATATTCGCGCTGAACGTGATGCCTTACATCACTGCATCCATCATCATCCAGATGGCGTCGATGGTATATCCGCCCTGGGCTCAAATCCGCAAGGACGGCGAGTCCGGCCGGCGCAAGCTGATGCAGTACACGCGCTACGGCACCGTGGCGCTCGCCGCCTTCCAAGGCTTCGGCGCGGCCCTGGCGATTCAGAATTCGGGCGGCAATCTGGTGCCGAACCCCGGTCCGCAGTTCCTGTTCATCGCCACGGTGTCGATCACTACGGGCACCCTGTTCGTGATGTGGCTGGGCGAGCAAATTACGGAACGCGGCATCGGCAACGGGATCACCATGATCATCGTGGCGGGCATCATCGCCGGCCTGCCGCGGGCCATCGGCAATACGCTGGAAATGGTGCGCTCGGGTGAAATGAACCCGCTGATCGTGCTGCTGATCCTGGTGGTGGTGATCTTGGTGACCCTGTTCTGCGTGTTCGTCGAGCGGGCGCAGCGCAAGATCCAGGTCAACTATGCCAAGCGCCAGGTCGGGCGCCGCATGATGCAGGGGCAGAGCACGCATTTGCCGTTCAAGCTCAACATGGCCGGCGTCATTCCGCCTATTTTTGCGTCCAGTCTGTTGGTATTCCCGGCGACGATCGCGCAGTTCTTCGGCAATAGTCCGAACCCCAATGCCATCCAGAGAACCCTGCAAAAGGTCGCAGTCGTCCTGGGCTATGGTCAGCCGCTGCACGTTTTACTGTTCGCCTTGCTGATCATCGGGTTTGCGTTCTTCTACGTCGCCTTGGTGTATGACGCGCGGGACACGGCGGAAAACCTGAAGAAGGCGGGTGCCTTCATTCCCGGGATTCGTCCCGGCCAGCAGACCGGCGACTACCTGGACAAGGTACTGACCCGCCTGACCCTGTGGGGCGGCCTCTACATCATGGCGGTGTGCTTGCTGCCTGAAATCATTCGTATGGTGAATCCGAGCGTTCCATTCCAGTTCGGCGGCACCTCGTTGTTGATTATCGTCGTCGGTGTCATGGATTTCGTCGCCCAGACGCAGTCGCATTTGATGTCGCACCAATATGAGGGCCTGATGAAAAAGGCCAGCCTGCGGGGCATCGGGAGTAAGAAATGAAAGTTCGTCCTTCGGTCAAGAAGATCTGCAAGAACTGCAAAGTCGTGCGGCGCCGCGGCATCGTGTACATCATTTGCTCGTCCGATGCGCGACACAAGCAGCGCCAGGGCTGATGAATTATCTAGGCGCTTCGCGCCACCTTTTAACGTGGTCGAGGCGACCCGTCAGATTGATATTTAGGGGGCTTTCGTATATGATTACCTGCTTTTTCGCGTGCGCGATGGTGGAGAGCTAGATGGCGCGTATCGCCGGCATCAACATTCCGATGAACAAGCATGTGGTCATCGGTTTAACCCACATTTTTGGCATTGGAAACAGCCGCGCGGCGCGCATTTGCGACGCAGCCGGTGTGAAGTACAGCGTCAAGGTGAAGGATCTTACGGACGCCGAAGTCGCTTCGCTGCGCTCCCAGGTGGCTAAATTCGCGGTCGAGGGCGATCTGCGGCGCGAAGTGTCGATGAACATCAAGCGCCTGATGGATTTGGGCTGCTACCGCGGCATCCGGCACCGCAAGGGCTTGCCGATGCGCGGCCAACGCACGCGCACCAACGCCCGAACCCGCAAGGGACCGCGCAAGCAGGCCGTGAAGATGAACGCCCCCCCGGGCAAGGTTTAATTAGGGTTTAGGTCGGACGGGTCATATCGGGCGGGGTCGCCTCGACCCCGTTAAAGTTGGCGCGAAGCGCCTAACAAACAGCGCCGGACATTGAGAAAGTTATATGGCTGATCAGAAACAACAGACGAATCAAAGCAGCGCGCAGCAGGCCGCTAAACCGGCGCGGAAGAAGGTCCGGAAGAACGTGCTGGATGCGATCGCGCACGTGCACGCTTCTTTCAACAACACCATCATCACCATCACCGATCGGCAGGGCAATACGCTGTCCTGGGCGACCTCCGGTGGATGCGGTTTCCGCGGTTCGCGCAAATCGACCCCCTTCGCGGCCCAGGTTGCCGCGGAGCGCGCGGGCACCGCGGCGCAGGAGCATGGCGTGAAAAACGTCGAGGTTCGGGTGATGGGTCCCGGCCCGGGCCGCGAATCCGCGGTTCGTGCGTTGAACGGGTGCGGGCTCAAGATCACCAACATTGAAGACGTGACTCCCATCCCCCATAACGGCTGTCGTCCGCCGAAAAAGCGTCGCGTTTAGCGTTTGTCCAGGCTTAGGCTCAAGGGTTTGTAATGGCAAAATATACCGGTCCGAAGTGCAAGCTGTCTCGTCGCGAGGGAACCGATCTGTTCCTGAAGAGCGGTGTGAAGCCTCTCGAGTCGAAGTGCAAGCTTGAAGTGCCGCCGGGCGGCGTGAAGAGCGAACGCAAGCAGCGCTTGTCGGAGTACGGTTTGCAGCTGCGTGAAAAGCAGAAGCTGCGCCGCATGTACGGCGTGCTGGAGCGCCAGTTCCGCAACTACTATCAAAAGGCGGCCGGCCGCCCCGGTGCGACGGGCGAGACCCTGCTGCAATTCTTGGAATGCCGGCTGGACAATGTGGTCTACCGGATGGGTTTCGCGGCGACACGGGCGGAGGCGCGCCAGCTGGTGAGCCACAAGGCCGTCGCCGTGAACGAGAAGCTGGTCAACATCGCCTCTTACCAGTGCAAGGCCGGCGATGTGGTCAGCTTGCGCGAGAAGGCGAAGAAGCAGACTCGCATTCAAGCCGCCCTCACGATTGCCGCGCAAGTCGGCTTTCCGGATTGGGTGGAAGTGGACGACAAGAAGTTCTCGGGAATTCTGAAATCGGTTCCCGATCGGCAGGAAATTCTGCCCGACATCAACGAGAGCCTGGTCGTCGAATTGTATTCTAAGTAACGCATCGCAGCGCGACGCTGTGTTGTACCCGGTAAGTTAACGTAGGTGATATCCATGCAGGGATCGATCAATGAGTTTCTGAAGCCGCGGGTCGTCAAAGTACAGCCCGTGTCGCCGCGCCATGCGCGTATCGTGATCGAACCGTTCGAACGCGGCTTTGGTCACACGTTGGGCAATGCCCTGCGCCGCGTACTGTTGTCCTCGCTGCCGGGCGCCGCCATTACTGAAATCGAAATCGAAGGTGTGCTCCACGAGTACACCGCCATCGAGGGTGTCCAAGAGGACGTCGTCGACATTTTGCTGAACCTCAAAGCGGTGGCCATCCGCATGCACACCCGCGACGTCGCCGAGGTGCGCCTGCACAAGAAGGGTCCGGGCCCCGTGACGGCCGGCGATATTGCCGGCGATCACGATATCGAGATTTTGAACCCGGATCTCGTGATCGCGAATCTGACCAAGGCCGGTGAATTGTCGATGTCGCTGAAGGTCGAGCGCGGACGAGGTTATCGGCCGGCGGCGCAGCGCATGGCGTTCGAAGAGCAGACGCGCGCCATCGGCCGGCTGCAGCTGGACGCCTCATTCAGCCCGGTGCGCAAGGTCACGTATAACGTCGAAAGTGCACGCGTCGAACAGCGTACCGATCTCGACAAGCTCATTCTCGATATCGAAACCAACGGCACCATCGATCCGGAGGAGGCGATTCGCCGCGCCGGCGGAATCCTCAAGGACCAGCTGTCGGTATTCGTCGACTTGCAGGGCCAGGATGAGTCGACCACCAAGGCCACCGAAACGCAGTTCGATCCCATCCTGCTGCGTCCGGTCGATGAGCTGGAGCTCACGGTGCGCAGCGCGAACTGCCTCAAGGCCGAGAACATTCATTACATCGGCGACCTCGTGCAACGCACCGAGGTTGAACTGCTGCGTACGCCGAATCTGGGCAAGAAGTCGCTGACCGAGATCAAGGAAGTGCTCGAAAGCCACGGTCTGACGCTCGGCATGCGCATCGACAACTGGCCGCCGCCGGGATTGAAGCGCGACGACGAGCGCGACGGCATTTAGCTCAAGAGATTTTCGACAAGGGCATAAGATCATGCGGCACAGAAACAGCGGGCGCCAACTCTCGCGCAACTCCTCACATCGTCATGCGATGCTGCGTAACATGGCATCGTCCCTGCTGCGTCACGAGGCCATTCGCACGACGGTGCCGAAGGCCAAGGAACTGCGCCGCGTGGTCGAGCCGCTGATCACCCTGGCCAAGGTCGATTCCTTGGCCAAGCGGCGTCTGGCGTTCTCGCGTTTGCGCGACTTGAGCGTGGTGGAAAAGCTGTTTGCCGATCTCGGACCTCGCTTCAAGGCGCGGGCCGGCGGATATACGCGAATCCTCAGAATGGAGCCGCGTCCCGGTGATTCGGCGGATATGGCCTTGATGCAACTGGTTGACGCGGCAACGGTACCCGCGGAAAAGACCGAGGACACGAAGGCCGCCAAGGCACCGAAGAAGTCCAAAAAGGCCGCGCCCGAAGCAGAGGACGCGGCGGCCGCACCCAAACGCCGTAAGGCCAAGGCTGCCGCCTAGCTTAGCTAGTACCTCACGCGGCGGCCGAGCCCCTTGGATATGATGGGGCGACCAGCACCACCTCGTGCCCCAACGCAGTCAGGTCACGGCGAAACGTGTCTATCGAGGTGGAAACACCGTTTACTCTCGGAAAAAAGACATCGGAGATTTTGAGGATGCGCATGACGGATGCGAGGGTGGAAGCTACGCCGCCCTTGCAAACGCGTCTCGAGTCATGTTTTCGGGCCGGGCTGCGGTGGCGACGACATTGTCTTCGATTCGAATGCCGCCAAAGGGCCTGAGCTCATCGACCACCGCCCAGTCGATGTGGGCGCGCCGCGAATCGGCGTGCGCCGCGGCCAATAAGGAATCGATCAGATAAATGCCGGGCTCCACCGTCACCACCACCCCGGGTTCGAGCATGCGGGTGAGACGCAGGTAGGGATGCCCCTCGGGCCGCTGCCGCTCATGCCCCAAGGTGTCGCCCAGGACGCCGCCGACATCGTGCACCTGCAGACCCAGCAAATGACCGATGCCATGAGGAAAAAATACGCCGGTAACGCCCAGTTCCAACGCGGCCTGCCCCGGGAGCTTCGTCAGTCCCATCCGCTGCATGACGTCCCCCAAGGTACGGTGCGCGGACAGGTGCACCTCTCGATAATCGCGGCCGGCGACGATCTCGCCGCAAAGTTCCTGCTGTGCCGTATCCAGGGCCGCCACCAGTTCGGCAAAGCGGCCGGGGAAGGCCGCGTAGGTGCGCGTGATATCCGCCGCATAGCCGCGATATTGGGCGCCGGCGTCGATCAGGAAAGAGCGCAGGGATTCCGGTGAAGTACGCTCCAGATGCTGGTAATGCAGTACCGCGGCATTCTCGTTGTATGCCACGATGTTGTTGTACGGCATCTCTTCTTCGCGCTGGACGCAGGCCTCCAAATAGCGCATGTGGGCGTCATATTCGGACCCCCCGCGGCGAAATTCGGCCAATGCCGCAAGGTGCCCTCGAGCGCCGAGTTCGCTCGCGCGGCGCATGCATTCGAGCTCGTAGCTCGTTTTGACGGCGCGATCGTAGTGCAGACGCGTGAGAAGATCCGGCGGATTGATGCTGGCAGGATCGGTCCCGGCTGCGAAGGCGTCCGGGCCAATGTAGGCGACGCGGCCGAGGTTCGCCCAATGAGCGCTCGCTTTTGATGGCTCATCCATGGCAATCAAGTCGACCTCAGCCGTCCACGGCGCCTGGGGAAGCCTGGCCGGCTTGTGCCAATAATCGGTGGGTTGGTAGAAGAGGACTTTGGGCCGCGCGCCCGGCACGGCCACCAGAATGCAGCGCGGATTATCCACGATCGGCACCCAAGCCTTGAAATGGGGATTCACCTTGTAGGGATAGTCCTGATCGTCCAGGAATTGCGTCGGCGGAGAGCCCGCATGGATGACCAACGCGTCGAAGCCGCTCGCTGCGAGCGACTGCTCCGTGCGCCGCATGAGCGTCTGCAAATGCGGCTTATATAGCTGATCGAGACCGGATTCGCTCACATCTCCTCCCACCTGCTTGGCCCGCCTAAAGTATGCGCCAGACGGCTCGGCGGCTATAGATCTTTAACCCCACTCGCGATTCCAAAGCGTTAAAGGCGCGGCATGGTTCGCGAAAGTGATATGAAAATGAGGCGAAACCCTCTAAAATCGCGGCGGAGATTTGGGTGAAGGCCCAATAACACGCTCGGCCTTAAAATTTTATTTAATATTTCTGGGGTATCGATACGATGAAGACTAAACTTGCTTTAAGCGCTTTTGTCGCAGCATTCGTGCTGAGTGCCTGCGGCAGCAAGACCGAGGCTCCCGCTCCGGCTCCGGCTCCGGCTGCTGAAACGCCTGCTCCGGCCGCCGCGCCGTCCACGGGCGCCGGCGACGCTGCCTCAGCTGCGGGCTCAGCCGCCGAAGCAGCATCCGCTGCGAAGCCGTAATTCGGTTCGATAGCTGATCCACATGCCCGGGCGGGCGGCCTTCAGGCACGTTCGTCCGGGCTGTGTCTTTTCTTGAGATGGGGTTTCGTTGCTAGTCAGTATTCGCGACTGCCGACACTCGAAGAAGGATCGCCAGTGGATCCAAAGCGTCTACGGCGAATACATCGATTCCCTGGCCGATCTGAATACAGGCCTATTTTCCGTCATCGGCGCCGATAATCCGCGCGAAGACGAAATCTTCGCCAACTGGTTCTCCAACGATCACTCGCACCCCCTGCTGATTCTCAAGGGGTCCGATCCCGTGGGCTTTGCGCTGGTGACACGCCCGCAGATTCCGGCCGCGGGTGAGCCGGCCGCGGATTATCGAATGTCCGAGTTCTTCGTGCGCAAGCAGCACCGGAGAGCCGGCATGGGCCGCGACGCGGCCACCCTGATTTTCGACCGATTTGCCGGCGACTGGCTAATCGTCGAATATCTACGCAATCCGGGCGCCGTGGCGTTTTGGCGGCGGGTGGTCGCAGGCTATTGCGGCGGCAGCTATACGGAGCGCTCGCGCCATGGCGAAGTCCAGCAGCGGTTCAAAAGCCGGGGGTTGTCAATGCGCTGACGCGCAGAATCTACGGGGTGTCGAGGCGCATTGCGCTACGCTGTCCCTGCTCCGCGCAAGCCCTGGGCGACCATCCATGGTCGCCCGCGGGACGCATGCGTCCCGCCCATGGCCACCCGTGCGACGCAAAAGCGTCGCACCCGTCCGATAGGGTGGCTGCAGAAGCAGGAATTGTGGAGGACTACCCTCAAGAATGGGCGGGGCCGGTCGATTTCTTGGGTTCGGGCCGGTATTTCGGCGTGACTGCGGCGTAGTGTTAATGTGAGCGCGAATTTGACAAATACAGCACCGCAAACCGCGTCCACCGCGGCATTTGACTTCGTCCGCACCCTGGCGGCCGAGTTGTCCGTCGGAAATGTGGATCTGCCCTCATTTCCTGAAATAGCGGTCCGGGTCAGACGGGTCTTGTCGGACCCGAAATCGTCGGTCGAGCAGGTGGTTCGGGTCGTTGGATCCGAGCCGGCCCTGGCGGCACGCCTGCTGCGGATTTCAAATTCCGCGTCGCTCAATCGCAGCGGCCGCGCCGTGACCGATCTGCGCACGGCAATCAATCGCATCGGCTACAACATGGTGCGCAGCGCCTCGATCTCCTTTTCCATGGCCCAGATTCGCAAGAGCAACAAACTAGCCGGCCTGGAGCACCACCTCAACGATCTCTGGCAACGCAGTACCGCGGTGGCTGCTTTCGCCTATGTGCTGGCGAGGACTTGCACCAAGGTCAATCCCGACGAAGCCATGCTGACGGGCATGATGCACGGAATCGGCAAGCTGTACGTGTTGACGCGGGTGATCGACCATCCGGAACTGTTTGCCAGCAACACCATGCTGAACCAAATCATCAACGAATGGCACGCCTCCATCGGCAAGGCCATTCTGGAAAATTGGAAGTTCCCCGAGTCGATGGCGCAGGCGGTGGGCGACCAGGCAGACAGCCGGACCGAGGATGGTCCCCCTGATTTGGCGGATGTCATTGCGGTCGCGATTATCATGGCATCGCACACCGAGGATAACGCCGGCCTTGAAGCCGCGTTGAGCGGCCTGGGAGCCGCCAAACGTCTCGGCTTGGATGGCGCACAAACTCAGGCAGTGATGCACGAATCCGCCGCCGAGGTCAGTGCACTCAGTGAGGCTCTCGGGGATTAGTATTCCCAGTATTCCCAGGCGCTACGCGCCGGACTAACGGGGTCGAGGCGCATTGCGCTCCGCAATCCCTGCTTCGCGCAAGCCCTGGGTGACCATTGCGCTGCGCAGTCCCTGCTCCGCGCAAGCCCTGGGTGTCCATTGCGCTACGCAATCCTTGCTCCGCGCAAGCCCAGGGTGACCATCCCTGGTCACCCGCGAGACGCATGCGTCTCGCCCATGGCCACCCGCGCAACGCATGCGTCGAACCCGTCCGATAGGGTCGCTGCGCGAGCGCAGGATTAACCGAGCAGTTCGGCGGCGATGGACTCGGCGACGTAGGCTGCGTTGTGGGGCATGATGCCCGCGAGATTCATTCGGCTGTCCGATAGCATGTAAATATGGTGTTTCTCGCGCAGGCGCTCGACTACTTGGGCCGAAACGCCCAGCAGAGAAAACATTCCGCGCTGCGCGCGGATGAAATCGAACGAACCATCGTCCGTTGCCTTGCGGAGCTCTCGGGCGAGGAGCGCGCGCATATCGTTGATCCGAGTTCGCATGGCGGCAAGTTCCTCGAGCCACTCACCCTTGAGTGCCGGGTTCGCGAAAATGTGCGCCGCTATTGCGGCCCCATGGTCGGGCGGCATCGAATAGATGCTGCGAGCGATTTGCAGTACGTGACTTAAGCTGGCATCGGCGCGGTTCTCGTTCTCACCGATCACGGTCAATGCGCCGGCGCGCTCGCGATACAGACCCAAATTCTTGGAAAACGAGACGGCGATCAGCGCCTCCGGAACTTGGCCGGCGATCAGGCGCACGCCGGCGGCGTCGGCATCGAGATCGACCGCGAAGCCCTGATACGCGAGATCCAGAAACGGGACGAGGCGCCGACGCGTCAACAATTGCGCCAATGCCTGCCACTGCGCCGGGTCGAGATCGGCGCCGGTGGGATTGTGGCAGCAGGCATGAATCAGCACCACGTCGCCTTCGGCGGCGCGGTCGAGGCGCTCCAGCATCGCGTCGAAGCGCAGCTGGTGCGCGGCCGAATCGTAGTAGGGGTAGCGTTCCAGCCGCAGGCCCGATCCGCCCAGCAAGGGCGTGTGATTGCCCCACGTCGGATCGCTGACGTGAACCGTGATGGCGGGGGCGGCAGCGCGAATCAGTTCGGCACCCACCCGGAGCGCGCCGCAGCCCCCGGGCGTCTGCACGGTCCGCGCGCGCCGGTCGCGGCGGGCGGCATGCGCCGGTCCAAGCACCATTTCTTCCACGGCGTCGTTGAATTCCTGGCGGCCCGCAGCGGCCACGTAGGATTTCGTGGTTTGCGCGGCCAATACCGCCTGCTCGGCCCGGCGCACACAGGCGAGCACCGGGGTATTGCCGCTCAGGTCGCGGTACACGCCTACGCCGAGGTCGACCTTCAATGACGAAGAGTCGGCTCGATATTTGGCCATGAGTCCCAAAATCGAATCCGCGCCCAGCTGCTTAAGTTCTTGAAACAAGAGTCAATGCCCCGTTTTTTGTGCGGCCACATTATAGTCCATGCCGACATGACGATTTGGCGCACTTGCATTGTGAATATGACGCTCGTCCTCGGCGCCGCCATTGCATGCGCGGCCGCCACATACGGCGCCGATGCGGCCAAAACGGTGCCGAGAATCATCAGTTTAAGTCCGCACATTACGGAGTTGTTGTTTGCCGCCGGTGCCGGCGACCGAATCGTCGGTGTCGACGATTCCAGCGACTACCCGCCGGCAGTCGCCCGCATAACACGGGTCGGCGAGCCGGCAGCGCTCGATGTCGAAGGCCTGTTGAAGCTCAGGCCCACCCTGATCGTGCTGTGGGACTCGGGCACCCCCGCAAGCCGCAAGGCCGAGCTGGAGCGGCTGAAGCTCCGGCTGTACGTCACGGACCAGCACCATCTGGACGACATTGGCGCGACGCTGATCGAATTCGGCCGGCTCGCGGGTACCCTTCCCGTGGCGGCCGCCGCCGCACGGAGCTACCGGACCGACCTCGCGCAGCTGCGTTCACACTACGCGGCGCGCCCGCGGCTCAGGGTCTTCTACCAAGTGTGGGACCGGCCGCTGTACACGCTGTCGGGCAAGCATGTGGTCAGCGAGGTTTTATCGCTGTGCGGCGGCGACAATGTTTTTGCCGATCTCTCCGCGCTGGCGCCGGCAATCGACAAGGAAGCAGTGCTCGCGCGCAACCCCGACGTGATACTCGTCGCCGCCGCCGGCGCCGAGGGTGCGCGGCAGGCTCTCGAATGGAGTCGATTTTCGAACCTCGAAGCGGTGCGCAATCATCACGTGTTCACGGTGGATCCCTCGCTGGTCGGCCGAATGGCGCCGCGCATCCTGCAGGGCGTGCGCGAGGTGTGCGGCTTGCTCGACGCGGCCCGCGATCAACCGTCTGTAGGGGACCCCCGTAGGGGCCGCCGCTCCGGGTCACCGTCTCTAATAAAAGACAGTGTCCGATGACATTTTTAAGCGTTAGCGTGTACGCTTTAGCCACCATCTCAATGGAGAGTTAAGTCATGGCGCTTTGGAACGAAAAACCCACGCCCGCCACTGCGGGTTCTGTTGTCCCCCCGTCGGCGCCTCCGCCGGAACGAAATTTGCCGGAGCGCAATATAAGCGAACCGGCTCTGGCCGTTTCGCCGCGCCGCCCCACCCCCAAGACGTCATCGGAGGGGGGCGAATCGGTCATTGCCGCGAATCTGACGATCGAGGGCAAGATCGAGGGGTCGGGAAATGTACGTATGGCGGGCCGCTTCAAGGGTGATGTTCGTATCGACGGCAATTTCAGCATCGAGCCGGGGGCCCATTTGACCGGCCAGGTCCTGGCCGGCATCGTCGTGGTCGGCGGCGAGCTTCAGGGCAACATCGAATCCGCCAAGCGGGTCGATGTAACGGAAGGCGGCATCATCGTCGGCGACGTGAAGGCCGGGTCGATCACCGTCGCCGCAGGCTCCCGCATGCGCGGGCACGTCGAATTCGGCTGGGAGGACGAGAAGGTGAAGATCAAACCCGGCTTGGTGGGCGGCGGCAGCTAGCCGTGAGCGCCGCTCGAGCCGGCACCTTAGGCGCGACTCGAATATGTCCGCACTGCAAGGCGGTGGTCCTGCAGAGCGCCAATATTTGTCCGGGGTGCCAGCACCATCTACGCTTCAATTCCGGGAATGCGGAACCGCAGGCGGAGTCGAAGCCGGCGATGCGAATCGAAGGAACGATTCGCCACACCGTGCGCGATGAGAGCTGCGAGTACGTCGTGGTGATCTCGATCACCAACGAGCGCGGCGAGAAAATTGCGCGCCAAGTGGTCGGCGTCGGTGCGCTGCAGCCCGGCGAGAAACACAAATACAGCTTCTCGGTCGACTTGATGCCGGTACGCTCCGCCGCCGAGCGCAAGCGAAACTGATCAGCGCAGAGAGCGGCCCTCGATGTCGATGAAGCGCAAAAACTCCGCGCGTGTGCTGGCATCCGCGCGAAAGGTGCCCATCATCTTGCTCGTGATCATCGAGACCCCGCGTTTGTGAACGCCGCGAGTGGTCATGCACTGATGCACGGCGTCGATCACGACGCCGACGCCGCGCGGCTTGAGAATATCGTTGATGCACGCGGCAATTTGCGAGGTGAGCTTTTCCTGCACCTGGAAGCGGCGCGCATAGCCGTCGACGACTCGCGCGAGCTTGCTGATGCCGACGACGCGGTCGGTGGGGAGGTAACCGACATGCGCGTGGCCGATGATGGGCGCCATGTGATGCTCGCAAAACGATTCGAAGCTGATATCGCGCAGCACCACCATCTCGTCGTAGCCCTCGACTTCTTCGAAGGTGCGCCGTAGATACGCTCCGGGGTCGATGGCGTATCCCGAGAACCAATCGGTGTAGGCGTTGACGACGCGCTTCGGCGTGTCGCGCAGACCCTCGCGCGTCGGATCGTCGCCGGCCCAGGTGAGGAGAGTGCGCACGGCGGCTTCCGCGGCGGCGCGGGTCACCCCGGGTGTCTTTTTCTTCACCATGTCACATCGCTCCGGGCATTTGCCGCAACTCGCGCAGAATAGCATCGTTTATTAGACAACTTACGCTCCGCAGACGAGCGCCTCGATTGACTTGAACCGGCATGATCTGAATCCTGATTTTGTATTTTTATGGGGAGATGCAAATTTGATATATCGCGCTCGCATGAAGCCCATCATTGTCCTCGTCTGCGGCCTGTGCGCGCAAGCGGCGTGGCCCGCGGCCTCCCAGAAGGATGCCGCCACCCGCGAGATGGCGCACGACATCTTCAAGCAATTGATCGAGATCAACACCACCGATTCCATCGGAAGTACCACGGTGGCCGCGCAGGCCATGGCGAAGCGATTGCTCGATGCGGGGTTTCCCAAGACCGACGTCGTGGTCATCGGGCCCAATGACCGCAAGGGAAACATGGTTGCGCGCTACCGCGGCAAGCCGGGTTCGACGCTGCGGCCGATCTTGATCATCGGGCACCTGGATGTCGTGGAAGCGCGGCGTGAGGACTGGACCACCGATCCGTTCAAATTCGTCGAGCAAGACGGCTACTTCTACGGGCGCGGCACCCAAGACATGAAGGAAGCCGACGCCATCGCCGTCACCGATTTCATCCGTTTGAAGCAGGAAGGCTACGTCCCGAACCGCGACATCATCCTGGCGCTCACCGCCGACGAAGAGGGCGGAAAGTCGAACGGCGTGGATTGGCTGCTGCAGAATCACCGCGACCTGATCGATGCCGAGTTCGTGCTCAACCCGGACTCGGGCGGCGTCACCACGGATCATGGCAAACCGTTGAGCGTGGAATTCGAAGCCACAGAAAAGCTCTATGCCGACTACCAGGTGCTCGCCACCAATCCCGGGGGACACAGTTCGCTGCCGAAACCGGACAATGCGATCTATCACGTCGCGAATGCGCTGGCGGTATTGGAGAAATCACCGTTTCCCTTCGAGTTGAATGCCGTGACACGGGAGTATTTCGGCCAGATGGCCAAGATCGAAACAGGCCAGACAGCGGCCGATATGCGTGCAATCCTGGGCGAGCCGCCCGATTCCGCGGCGGTTCGGCGGCTGTCGCAGGACGCGCGCTATAATTCCACCATGCGCACCACGTGCGTGGCGACCATGCTGAGCGGGGGTCATGCGCCCAATGCCCTGCCGCAGCGCGCGGAGGCCAACGTCAACTGCCGTATCTTTCCCGGCCATTCTCAGGAGGAAATTCGCTTGGAATTGATCCGCCTGTTCAACGATCCGAAGCTCACCGTCCGGTACCGGAGCGATGCGGGCGAATTGTCGGATCATGGCTCGGATCGCAAGGCAATGGCGCCGCCGCCGCTGCGCGCCGACGTCATGGACTCGCTGCGCAAGGTCGCGGCGAAGCTATGGCCCGGCGCGCCCGTGATACCGACGATGGTAACGGGATCGTCGGATAGTATTTACACGATGTATGCGGGCATGCCGAGCTATGGGATCAACGGCATCGCGATCGATCGCGACGATGTGCGCATGCACGGCAAGGACGAGAGGGTCAAAGTCGATTCTTACTACACAGGCGTCGAGTTCTACTATCGGTTTCTCGAGGCGTTGACGCGGGGCCGCCCATGACGATTCTGCAAGTGATTGATTCGCGCCAACGCGACCTTGGCGGCTTCGTCGTGCGCCGCGTGCTGCCGGCCGGGGTCCGGCAGATGGTGGGGCCGTTCATTTTCTTCGATCATATGGGCCCAACGCGATTCGCACCGGGCTATGGGATCGACGTGCGGCCGCACCCCCATATTGCACTGGCGACGGTGACTTATCTCTTCGAGGGCTCCCTGGAGCATCGCGACAGCCTCGGCACGGTGCAGGAAATCCGCCCCGGCGACGTGAACTGGATGTCGGCCGGGCGCGGCATTGCCCATTCCGAGCGAACGCCGCAGGCCGCCCGCGCATCGGGCGGCCATGAAGTCCACGGCATTCAGAGCTGGGTGGCATTGCCTGACGGTCACGAGGATGGAGAGCCGACCTTCGTGCACTACGCCGCGTCGACCCTGCCGCGCCGCGCAGGCGACGGCATCGATCTGACCATCATTGCGGGAGAGGCCTTCGGACTGCGCTCTCCGGTCGTCACGCTGTGGCCGACACTCTATGTTCACGCGCAGATCGCGCGCGGCGCGACGCTCGAGGTCCCGGCCGAGCATGGCGAGCGTGCGGTGTACGTGGTGCAGGGTGAACTCGCCATCGGCGAGACCACCCTGACGGAGGGCCAGCTCGCGGTGCTCGAGCCGGGAATGAACGTCACCCTGCGCGCACTGACGCCTGCGCGGACGATGTTGCTGGGCGGCGAACGTTTCCCCACGCCGCGGTTCATCTGGTGGAATTTCGTCGCCTCGTCGGAAGAGCGCATCGAGCGCGCCAAAGAGCGTTGGGAACGGCGGCAGTTTCCGGAGGTCCCAGGAGAAACCGAATTCATCCCTTTGCCGCATTACTGACCAGGAGCATTGTATGACCGACAAGACCGCGAACATTCATTGGGAAGGCCGGGGCAAGCAGGGCGTCGGCAAGATCAGCACTCAAACCGATGCCTTGAAATCGTATCCTTACGGGTATGGGAGCCGCTTCGAGGACGACCGCCGCGGTACGAATCCCGAGGAATTGCTGGCGGCCGCGCATGCCGCCTGCTTCACCATGGCGTTCTCGTTTGCCTGCGATGCAGCGGGATTCGCTACCACCGCCGTCGATACCCAGGCCGCCGTACGGTTGGTGATGAAAGGGGGCGGATTCCAGATCGATCGCATCAACTTGCGGCTGGAGGCGAACGTGCCGGGCGTCGATGAGGCGACGTTCCAGAAGCTGGCCGCCGGGGCGAAGCAGGATTGTCCGCTGTCGAAGGCCTTGGCCGGCGTTCCGGAAATTACCCTCACCGCGGTTTTGCGGAAGTAGGGACGAGGCGTCCGCGGACTATTACTCGGCGCTCGCGCCTCGCCCCTGCGGGGCGGCGACGGCTTCATGGCGCCCGCCACAGCACCGGGAAGAGCGGATGATTCATCGGCGCTCCCGCCGGCAATTCTTCGCGCAAACCGGGAAATTCCGGCGACGTGCGCCAACGGCGCGGCGCGTGCTTCATGTCGTCGCCGAGAAACCGCACGGAGAAAACGCGGCGGCGCTGCGTGCCCGCGACGCCGGGCGCCGCATGCAACGTGAGCATGTGAAAGCACACGGCGTCGCCCGGCTGCAACTCCCAGCCCAGAATGGGAAAGGCGTCGCGCGCGGCCTCGATATTCGGCAGGTCGGCCAGCGTGCCTTCGGGAAACCACTTGGCTTGCGCGTCCATGAAGGAACGCGGCATCAACCAGGGTCCGAGATGGGAGCCGGCCACGAATTCCAACGTGGATTCGCGAGTCACGGGATCAACCGGAATCCAGAAGCTGATGTTCTGGCGCCCTTCGACATTGTAGTACGGCTGATCCTGGTGCCAGGGCGTCGGCTGCCGGGTGCCGGGCTCCTTCGTCAGCATATGATCGTGGTAGAGCCGGACAGTGGTGCTCTGCATCAGCCGCCCCGCGGTTTCGGGCAACGCCGAATCGAAGATGAAACGCCGGTAGTCCGCGATGTCCTGCCAATTGCAGAAGTCCTCGACGAAACGCCCGGGGTCATCGGCGCCGCTGGCTACCTTGGCGCGAGGACTCAAGTGAGCGAGATTCTCATCGATGCCGGCGCGAAGCACCGCCATTTCCTCCGGCCGAAACAACCGGCGGATGCACGCGGCACCGTCGCGCTGAAACCGGTCCACAGTGGCGGCGTCAATCATGTGGGTAACGCATCGACAATTTCTTCAAGCAGCGCGGATCCTCGATAGGCGAAGCCCGTGTAGATCTGAATGAGATTGGCACCCGCACTCAGCGTTGCCCGGGCATGCTCAGCGCTGACGATACCGCCAACGCCGATGAGGGGGAAGCCGGCTCCCAATTCGGCGCGCAGTTGGGAGATCACCCGCACCGACAGGGGATGCAGCGGCGCACCGCTCAAGCCCCCCGCCTGGGCGGCGGCCGGCGTGTTGGTCAGCGCACTCCGGTCGGTCGTCGTGTTGGTGGCGATCGCTCCATCGACCTCGAGCGAGCGCAGATCCCGCGCCAGCGCGGAAATCTGTTCCGGAGTCAGATCGGGAGCGACTTTGACCAGCAATGGGACGCGTTTCCCGTGGCGCGTCTGCAGAACACGGCGTTCTTCGAGCAGCGTGCCGAGGATTCGTTCCAGACCGTCGCGGCCCTGCAACTCGCGCAGCCGGGCCGTGTTGGGCGAGGAGATGTTGACGGCGATGTAGTCCGCGAGGGCGTAGACCTTGCGCAGGCAGATCAGATAGTCGTCCTCGGCATTCTCGAGCGGCGTGTCGAAGTTCTTTCCGATGCTGATGCCCCGTATCCCAGGATAGCGGCTGCGGGAAATCTGCGCGACCAGATGATCGACCCCCTTGTTGTTGAACCCCATCCGGTTGATGAGCGCGCTCGCCTCGGGGATTCTGAACATGCGAGGCTTGGGATTGCCCGGTTGCGGGCGCGGCGTCACGGTTCCCAGTTCAACGTGACTGAAGCCCATCGTACCCAATGCATCCAAGTAGTCTCCGTTCTTATCGAACCCTGCCGCCAACCCAAGCGGATGCGAGAACTCGAGGCCAAAGCAGCGCACGGCCAAGCCGGCCGGAACCTGGGGCGCCGGCCAGAGAGGCCGCAGCCACCGCAGTCCGGCCAGCCCAAGATCGTGCGCCAGTTCCGGATCCAAACGCGTGAGGATGGGCAGCGAGGCGCGGGCAATACCCAACGCGGCGCGAGCGATGGCCGATGGCGCGCGATGCCTCATCCTTGGGTTGGACGCGAAAAGCCCGAATAGACGAGTACTTGGCGCATAACAGGAGTTTATGTCGGGGCTGACGCGGTCGGACGTTTCCGCGGAAACGCCTTAGTTATCCGCAGGGCGGACGTAGCGACGTTTCCGCGGAAACGTGTTCGCGTCTGTTCATGCGGATCCGGGTTCACTTTCCTTGCCGACGCTATTTGTGCGCGGGCGCCGGCGAATAATGCACGTGAGCGATTTTCCAACCGCCGCCCGTCCCTTTGAACCACACATCGGTTTCCTGGTAAACCTCATCAATCACTTTCTGGCTTGCCTCCCGGGTCTTCAGATGCAGCAGGTAGCTTGCAATGGCGGCGTCGCCTTGCGGGCTGAATCGGATGTGCATGTCGGACAGCGTGCCGGCCAGAATCTCCCCGCCGGACTTGATGAACTCGGTCCACTCTTTCTTGTAGCTCGGGATGTCGGTGCGGCCTTCCGGAAACCACAGGATGGCATCGTCCGAGTAGTAACGGAAATACTGATCGAGATCATTGGCGGCATAGGCCGCGTTGAACTCCGTTTCGAGCTGGCTGATGTCGTCTTTGGGCGCTGCGCCGGCGAGCGCCGACCATCCGACGAGGAGCAGGGCGCACGAATACAGAGTGGATGATTTCATGAATGGCCGTTTGTTGGTTTATCGTGGCGCCCCCGGCCACCATTATAGACGCCTGCCAGACGACTACTAGACGACGAGGGCGCCGCCACTGTGGCGGGGGCGTCGGATCAGCCCCACCGAAACGCTGGATCGAAGTCTCGCTCCTGATGCCAAGTCAAACGAAAGGCCAGCTCGCGAGCGCAGCGAGGTAAAAGCAGACTTCGGTCAGCTGCTGCGTCGCGTATAACGCCCCGCGCGCCACGATTTTGCGATTCTGCTTGAGGTAGGCGCCGAACGCGACGCGCGCGACAACGGCTATGGCGAGCCCGATCAATCCGGGGATGCCCAACAGCGTCGACGGCGCAAAGCCCAAACATAAGGCCAGAACCAGATCGCCGTTCGATATCGGCGCGAGCGAATCACGGTCGGGCGATGCGACGAGCGGGTCCGGCGATGCGATGAGCGATACCGCCAAGGCGCGGCTTGCGGCATGTCCGCAGATCATGATCAATCCCAGCGCGACGTTGGCGGGCACGGCGAAAGGAAGGCTGGCTGCCGACAGTGCCATCAACGTGCTGTACTTGAGCAGAAGAGCGAACACGAAACCGGCCGTGCCGAAGCCGCGCATAGGGTCCGCGCCCGTGTTCTCGTAGGCTCCGCCGGGCATCACTTCGGTCGCCAGCAAGCACAGGACCACGGCAATGCTGGTTGGCCAGAGCTGCGCCCCGAGCCAGTAGACGGCGCCCCCCACCGCGCCGATCACGACGCCCAACAGCGGCGAGAATCGCGGCGCCGAGACCCAGGGGCGCCGTTGCGTGCTCATGCGCGTTTGCGCAACGTAGGTGAGGTCAGCGTGGACCGCAAATAATGCCCGGTGTAGGACGCCTTGTTCGCCGCGATTTGTTCCGGCGTCCCGACGGCGATGATCCGACCCCCGCCATCGCCGCCTTCCGGTCCTAAATCCACCACCCAATCCGCCGTCTTGATCACATCGAGATTGTGCTCGATCACGATGACCGTGTTGCCTTCATCACGCAGGCGCTGCAGCACGACGAGCAGCTGCGCGATATCGGCGAAATGCAGTCCGGTGGTCGGCTCATCCAGAATGTACAGCGTGCGTCCCGTTGCCCGCTTCGAGAGTTCCTTCGCGAGCTTGACGCGCTGCGCTTCGCCGCCCGACAGCGTGGTCGCGCTTTGTCCCAAGCGAACGTACGACAGCCCCACGTCGAGCAGGGTTTGCAGTTTCGGCTGCACGGTCGGCACGGCGGAAAAGAACGGCAGCGCGTCCTCGACCGTGAGGTCGAGAATTTCCTGGATGTTTTTGCCCTTGAAGCGGATTTCCAAGGTCTCGCGGTTGTAGCGCCTGCCCTTGCAGACATCGCAGGGCACGTAAACGTCGGCGAGAAAATGCATTTCCACTTTGATCACGCCGTCGCCCTGACAGGCTTCGCAGCGTCCGCCCTTGACGTTGAAGCTGAATCGTCCCGCTTCATATCCCCGCGCCCGCGATTCCGGGACGGAGGCGAAGATCTCCCGAATCGGCGCGAACAGCCCCGTGTACGTGGCCGGGTTGGAGCGGGGCGTACGGCCGATCGGACTCTGGTCGATCTCGATCACCCGGTCGATGTAGTCGAGGCCTTCGATGCGGTCGAAGTGCGCGGTTCCGGCCGAGGCATGGTTGAGCTGCGTCGCCACCGCCCGAAACAGGGTGTCGTTGACCAAGGTCGATTTACCCGATCCCGAAACCCCGGTGACGCAGGTCAGCAACCCCAACGGAAATTCCGCCGTGACGTTCTTCAGATTGTTGGCCGTCGCGCCGACCACCCGGAGCATGCGCTTCGGGTCCGGCGCACGCCGCTTCGCCGGAATCTCGATGCGGCGACGGCCGCTCAAATACTGTCCCGTGATCGACTCGGGATGCGCGGCGACCTCGTCAGCCGTACCCTGCGCCACGACCCGGCCGCCATGCACGCCCGCGCCTACACCTAAGTCCACGACGTGGTCGGCTTGACGGATTGCGTCCTCGTCGTGTTCGACCACGATGACCGTGTTGCCCAGATCGCGCAGATTGACGAGCGTGTCGAGCAGACGCTGGTTGTCGCGTTGATGCAGTCCAATCGACGGCTCATCGAGAATGTACATGACGCCGACCAGCCCTGAGCCGATTTGGCTCGCGAGGCGAATGCGCTGCGCCTCTCCGCCGGACAAAGTATCGGCACTGCGGTTCAATGTGAGGTAGCCAAGGCCGACATTGCCTAGAAACCCCAGACGGTCGCCGATTTCCTTGACGATCTTGACGGCGATTTCCCCGCGCCAGCCCAGCAGTTTGAGTTTGCCGAAGAACTGCAGGGCGTGGTCCACCGACAATGAGGACACTTCGGGGACGCTTTTGCCGGCGACGAAAACGTTTCGCGCGGCCCGATTGAGCCGGGTTCCCAGGCACTCGGGACAGGGGCGCGACGAACGATACTTCGCCAGCTCTTCGCGCACCGTCGCCGATTCCGTCTCTTTGTGGCGGCGTTCCAGATTCCTGACGATACCCTCGAAGGTGTGTTTCCGCTTGACCGTGCCGCCTTTGCCGTCGAGGTACTTGAATTCGATCTCGACATCGTCGCTGCCGAACAGCACCAGGTCCTTTATCTTTTGCGGCAGGCTTTCGAAGGGAGCCTCGATGTCGAACTTGGTATGCCGCGCCAGGGATTGAATCAGCTGAAAGTAATAGGCGTTGCGCCGGTCCCAACCGCGTACCGCGCCGCCGGCGAGCGACAAATGCGGATTCGCGACGATCTTCTCCGGATCGAAAAAGTCCTGGGTGCCGAGACCGTCGCACGCCGGACAAGCCCCCGTCGGACTGTTGAAGGAGAACAGGCGCGGTTCGAGTTCGCTCAGGGAATAGTTGCAGATGGGGCATGCGAATTTATCGGAGAACACGAGCTCGGCGCGTTCCGGCCCGTCCATGTAGGCAATGCGCGCCACGCCCTGACCCAACCGCAAAGCGGTCTCAAAGGACTCGGCGAGGCGCTGGCCCAGGTCGGGCCGCACTTTGAAGCGATCGACGATCGCTTCAACGGTGTGCTTGCGGCGCACATCGAGTTTGGGCGCTTGATCGAGCTCCACAACCTGGCCGTCGATGCGCGCGCGCACGAAGCCGCCCGCCTGCAATTCCTCGATGAGTTCGGCATGCTCGCCCTTACGCTCTGCAACGGCGGGCGCCAGCAACATCAGGGCAGTCCCTTCCGGATGTTGGAGAACGGCATCGACCATTTGACTCACGGTTTGGGCGGCGAGGTCGATGTGGTGATCCGGACAGCGCGGCGTACCGGCACGGGCGTACAGCAGGCGCAGGTAGTCATAGATCTCGGTGACCGTTCCCACCGTGGAGCGCGGGTTGTGCGAGGTCGATTTTTGCTCGATCGAAATCGCGGGCGACAAGCCCTCGATGGTGTCGATATCCGGCTTCTCCATCATCGAGAGGAATTGCCGGGCGTACGTCGACAGCGATTCGACATAGCGCCGCTGACCCTCGGCATAGATGGTGTCGAAGGCGAGCGAGGACTTGCCGGAACCCGAAAGGCCGGTCAATACGATCAATCGATCTCGCGGCAAGTCGAGATCGATATTTTTCAGGTTATGGGTCCGGGCACCCCGGATGCGGATATTTTGCATGTAACCGACTACTATACCCGTGGCGTCAAGTGCGGGTAGAACGCGCCCAACGGGTGGGATTTGGCGGCTCGGCATCGGCCGATTTCGGTGAATATCTGCATGAGCGCATGGGACAAGCCGGGTATTGGGGTAGGTCCCTGCGTGTACAATGGTCGCCATCAAATTGTTTCCGGGGGATAGACAATGGCGCGCGGCGTAAACAAGGTCATTTTGGTGGGCAATCTCGGCGCAGACCCGGAAACCCGTTCCATGCCGAGTGGGATGACGGTCACGAACATCAGAATCGCCACCAGCGAGTCGTGGAAAGACAAGGCCTCCGGGGCGCAGCAGGAGCGCACCGAGTGGCACAGCATCGCGCTGTTCGGGCGATTGGGCGAAATCGCCGCAGAATACCTGCGCAAGGGTTCGCAGGTGTTCGTCGAGGGCAAATTGCGCACTCGAAAATGGCAAGATAAGCAGGGAAATGATCGGTTTACCACTGAGATCATCGCCGACAATATGCAAATGCTGGGCGGCCGTGCCGGCGGGGCCGGCGCAATGAGCGGCGGCGCCGAGCGCGGCACGGGAAGCGCGGCAGCGCCGCGGGACGATTACGACCAGTCCTCGGCGCCGGCGCCCGCGGGCGGAAAAGAGGACTTCGACGACGATATCCCCTTCTAGCGCCCGACGCGTGCGTCTACGGAAATACTTGGGTGCAGGGGCGGGCTGGCCTCTGCTGCGAGAAGGTAGATCAAGGGAGTACCAGACATGCAGACACAGGCCCCTACGCCCTCGGGTTCCGTGCCGGTCAAGGATGGCCAGGGCGTTAGAACGACGTTGGGAACCTGGGTAAAGGCCATCTGCCGCGCCTTGGAGGCTGCCGGATGCGACAGTGCGGCTTTGCTCGCCGAGGCCGGCCTCGATCTTAGGTATCTCGATGGTCCCAATGCCCGCGCTCCGTTGACCCACACGGAGCGCCTTTGGAAACTTGCCGTGGCGGCGACCGGCGACCCCGCTTTCGGGATCAAGGTGGCGAGCCACATCAAACAGACGACCTTCCATGCGCTCAGCTACGGCCTCTCTGCCAGTTCGACCCTCAAGGAAGCCTTCGAACGCGTGCAGCGCTATTGTCACGTGGCGAGCGACGCCATCGAGTACGAATTCTGGCGCAGCGGTTCGGAGTATTACTTCGTGATCGAGCCCGCCGCCGGGGTCGCCGACGAGTCGGTCGACGCCTTGGTCGCCGCATACCTCAGGATGTGCCGCTCCCTGATAGGGCACGACTATTCGCCTCTGCGCATCGAGTTTCGCCGCGCACGCCCCACCCGAATCGACGACTTCCAGAGCTTGCTGCGCGCCCCGCTGCAATTCGGCGCCGCGCGGACCCGATTGGTGTTCGACCGAGACGCCATCGAGCGACCGCTGGAAGGCGGCAATCCGGAGTTGGCGCGCCATAATGACGCGATCGCGCTTCAATACCTGTCGCAGATCGAACGTGACAACATTCAGTGGCGGGTTCGCGAGGTGCTGACCCAGCGGCTGGCCCACGGCGAGCCGTCCCAGGACGATGTCGCAGAGCTTCTCAACATGAGCGCCCGTACGCTGCAGCGAAAGCTGGGCGATTGCGGCATAACCTACCGGGAGATACTGGACGAGACCCGCCGGGTTCTAGCCCTCGCCTACCTCTGCGCGCCGAGGCACACGGTCAGCGACGTGACGTACCTGCTGGGGTTCTCCGCCGGCAGTTCCTTTACGCGCGCATTCCGCCGCTGGACCGGACGGTCGCCGTCCGACTGGCGCGCAGGCGCAGGGGCGATCACGGCAGACTCCCCGGCGAATTCGACTCCCCGCGCCTGAGCCCGTCCGGCTCCCAGGCGCTGCGGGCAGGCGTTCAGCGGGCTGTGCCCAAGGACGTTTCCAGATCGTTGGCGAGTGCGATGAGCCGCGGCCGAACCTGGCCCAATAGGAACTCCTTCGACACCATGTACGCCGGCGCGCCGCAGTTGATCGCCATCGGCGGCAGGCCGCCGCCCGGCATCACGGGCACTGCGATCGCGTTGACGTCCTTCTGCCAATCACCAAAAGAACAACACACCCCCAGTTCACGGATGTCGCGCATCGCCTGGGCGACGCCGCGATGCAGCTCGGGCTGATCGCTCACGTCGGCCAGCTCGCAGGATCGCTCAAGGATGTCGTTCCGCTCGCGCTCCGATACCGCGGTCAGATACGCCCTGCCCATGGCGGTGGTGGCGATCGGAATTCGCGCACCGATGTCGAGACTCAGCGTGATTGCCGCCGAACCGCGAACCGCATCGATATAAATCATCGAGAGCCGATCGCGGCTGCCAAGGCTGACCAAGCACTGGCCGAACTCAGCCAACTCCTGCATCAGCGGATGCGCGAGCTTGCGGATGTCCAGTTTCGACAGCATGGCGCTGGCCAAGCTCAAGGTAGCGGTGCCGAGACTGTACTTGGCGCTTTCCTCGACGTAGATCAGATATCCAAGACTGGTGAGGGTGTGCGTGAGCCGCGACACCGTGGATTTGGCCAGGCCGCAGCGCTTGCTGAGCTCCTGATTGCCGAGCATGCGATCGCCGTGGCGAAAGCTGGCCAGCACCTCGAGTCCGCGCGCCAGCGCGGTCACGAAATGACGGTCCGTTTTGGTGACCAGCGGTTCGACAATAGCCGCCTTCGGCGAGGGCTTCGTTCGCCTGGCGGGCTGGGCTCTTTGGGGTTTATTCATTGACAAGCTCCGGCGTGCGGGCATAATTTTGCACTAATTCGGAATTAAATTCTGTACTGCAGAACAAGAGGCGACCAAGACTATGATTCCCGGCAGCGACCATGCGCCTTGAATTTACCGACGAAGAGCAGTCGTTCCGGGAAGAGGTCCGCAGCTTCCTGCGGGAACAGCTTTCCCCCGACATCAGCGCCAAGGTGCTGAACGGCTACGAGCTTGGCCGGGACGACTACTTGCTTTGGCAGCGTCGCCTGCACCAGCGCGGCTGGGGCGGGATGGGGTGGCCGGTGGAATTCGGCGGGACGGGCTGGAACTCGGTCCAGCAATACATTTTCGAGGAAGAGTCGGCGCTGGCGGGCGGCCCCCGCCTGATCCCTTTCGGCACCAAGATGGTGGCGCCGGTCATCATGGCCTTCGGCAGCGCCGCCCAGCAACAGCGATTCCTGCCGAAGATCAGTGCCGGAGAGGAGTGGTGGTGTCAGGGTTACTCGGAGCCGGGCGCGGGCTCGGATCTGGCCTCATTGAAGACGCGTGCCGTGCGCGACGGGGATGACTACGTCGTCAATGGCCAGAAAACCTGGAATACGCTCGGTCAATACGCCGATTGGATCTTTTGTCTGGTGCGCACCGATCCGCAAGCCAAGCAGCAATCCGGCATTACCTTTTTGCTGATCGACATGAAGAGTCCCGGCATCACCGTCCGTCCCATCATGCTGCTGGACGGAGGCCACGAGGTGAACGAGGTGTGGTTCGAGAACGTGCGCGTGCCGATCGAAAACCGCATCGGCGAAGAGAACCGCGGCTGGACCTATGCCAAGTTTCTGCTCGGCCACGAGCGCACCAATATTGCCGGCATCGGCATCGCCAAGCGCGAGCTCGCGCGGCTCAAGAGCATCGCGGCGCGCGAGCGCCGGCACGGACGGCCGCTGATCGAGGATCCTTTGTTCGCCGCCCAGATCGCACAGGCCGAAGTCGACTTGTGGGCCTTGGAGATCACCAATCTGCGCGTGCTGTCCGCGGAGCGCCGCTCTCCGGCAGCGGGGCCCGAGGCGTCGATTCTCAAGATCAAAGGCACCGAGATACACCAGAGCATTTCCGAACTTCTAATGCGCGCCGTCGGACCGTATGCACTGCCGTTTCGGCGCGAAGCGATGGAAGCGGGCTGGCAGTTCGACCCCACGCGCGAGCCGCCGGGACCGCGTTACGCGTCGACACTGGCCGCCGCGTACTTCAATCAGCGCAAGCTGTCGATTTTCGGCGGCACCAACGAAATCCAGAAGAACATCATCTCCAAGATGATCGTCGGTCTATAGGAGATTTTTTTGAACTTCGAATTCAGCGACGAACAGCGGCAGCTGCACGATGCAGTAGAACGCTACTTGACCGAGCAATATAGCTTTGACCGCTATCAGTCCATCAACCGATCGGCTGCGGGATGGGATCCCTCGATCTGGCGCGGCCTCGCGGAATTAGGGGTGCTGGCCATCACCGTGCCGGCGGCGCAGGGAGGGCTTGGGTTTGGGCCGTTGGAGACGCTGGCCATGATGGGGGACTGCGGCCGTAGCTTGCTGCTCGAGCCCGTGCTGAGCAGCGCCGTGATCGCGACCGCCGTATTGCGCGCATTCGCAGGCTACGCGCCGGCCGCCCAACTGCTGGCCGGCATGGCCACGGGCGAGAAGATTGCGGTGCTCGCACATTTCGAGAGCGATGCGCGCTTTGAAAGCCAATGGGTGACCACGCGCGCGCGGCGCATCGGCGACGGCTATCGGCTCGACGGACACAAGGGTGTGGTGATGCATGCCGGCGCGGCCGACACCCTGCTGGTCTCGGCGCGTGTCGCCGGGGAGGCGGGCGACGCCCAAGGCGTGTCGTTATTTCTCGTGCCGCGCGCGGCGCCCGGCGTGGTGTTGGACGCCTATCCCACCGTCGACGGCCAGCGGGCCGCGGATGTTTACCTGCAGAACGTCGAATTGCCGGCCGGCAGCCGCTTGGGGCCTGAGGGCAAAGCGCTGGCCGCCGTCGACGCCGCCCTCGACATCGGTCTCGCGGCGCTGTGCGCCGACGCGGTGGGGGTCATGCAGGCATTGGTCGACGCCACCGTCGAGTACCTGCGCGTGCGCCAGCAATTCGGCCAACCCATCGGCCGTTTCCAGGCGTTACAGCATCGCGTCGCCGAGATGCTGATTCATCTCGAGCAGGCACGCTCGATGAGTTATCTCGCCGCCATGCGCTGCACCGACGACAATGTCGGCGAGCGCCGGCGGGCGTTGTCGGCGGCCAAGGCCGTGATCGGTCAGGCCGGCCGATTCGTCGGGCAGCAAGCGGTGCAGCTGCACGGCGGCATGGGAATGACCGACGAGTTGAAAGTCAGTCATTGGTTCAAGCGGCTCACCGCCGCTCAATTGATGTTCGGCGACAGCGACACCCATTTACAGCGTTACGCGGCGCTCACACGCGCGTGAACGGCAGCGCATGAACGCGCTTGCCGGTCGCGGCGAATATGGCGTTGGCCACGGCCGGGCCCAAGGGCGCCACGCCCGGCTCACCGACACCGGTGGGCGGCTCCGTCGACGGCACGATATGCACTTCCACCTTCGGCATTTCGTTCATCCGCAACACCCGATAACCATTGAAATTATCCTGCTCGATGCGGCCATCCTTCAGCGTGATCGCGCCGTATAGAACCGCACCGAGGCCGAAGCCGATGCCGCCTTCCATCTGGGCGGCGATGATGTCGGGATTGATGGGCGTGCCGCAATCGACTGCGCAGACCACTCGATCGACCTTGATCTGCCCATCCTTGCCGACGCTGACCTCGGCGACCTGAGCGACGAAGGTTTTGAACGCTTCGGCAACCGCAATGCCGCGGCCCTTGCCCGGGGGCAGGGGAGTGCTCCAGCCCGCCTTATCGGCCGCGAGCTCGAGTACCGCCTTCATGCGCGGATGCTGATCGAGCAGCTTGTGCCGGAACGTGAAAGGGTCCTGGCCTGCTGCATGCGCCGCCTCATCGATGAAGGCTTCCACGGCAAAGGTCGTGTGCGAGCTGCCGACCACGCGCCACCACAAAACCGGCACGCCGGTCTTGGTCGTCGACAGATCGACCGCGATGTTCGGGATGGCGTACGCGATGTTCGCCGCGCCTTCGACCGACGTTCCATCGATACCGTCCTTGATCAGCCCGGAAAACGGGGTATCGGCGACGATGGACTGACCGACGATGACGTGCCGCCAGCCGGTGAGCCGGCCCTCGGCATTCAGGCCCGCCTCGAGTTTGTGAAAGTACATCGGCCGATACAGGCCGCCATGGATGTCGTCCTCACGCGTCCACTGCAGCTTGATCGGCGTGCCGTCGGCGCCGAACGCCTTGGCGATGGACACGGCTTCGACGATGTAATCGGAACCCGGGTTGGCGCGCCGGCCGAAGCTGCCGCCGGCGTAGAGCGTGTGAATGCTTACTTGCTGCGGATCCAACCCCGCCGTGCGCGCGGCGTTCGCCTGATCGATCGTTTGGAATTGGTCTCCCGCCCAGATCTCGCAGCTGTTGGCGCTGAGCTTGATGACCGCATCGAGCGGTTCCATCGGCGCGTGCGCCAAGTACGGGAACTCGTAGCTGGCCGATAACTTGCGGGCCGCGCTCTGGATGGCCTTCGCGGCATCGCCTTCCTTGCGCGCGGAGAGAGCGGGCTGGTCGGCGAGCCGCCGGTACTCCTCCATGATGGCGGACGAGCTGCGCTTTTCGGCCTTGGAATCATCCCACTCGATCTGCAGCGCATCCCGCCCCTGCTTGGCGGCCCAGAAGCTTTTCGCCACCACGGCGACACCGCGCGGCACCGCTACCACTTTGACGACGCCGGGGACGGCGCCGGCCGCAGCTGCATCGAAGGATTTGACGGTCGCGCCGAACTGAGGCGGCCGCTTCAAGAGCGCCACGAGCATGCCGGGCAACATCACATCGAGCGTGAACTGTGCGGTGCCGTCGGACTTCGCCGAGGCATCGACGCGCGGCGCATGGTGGCCGATCAACTTGAAATCTTTGGGATCCTTGAGAATTACGGCCTCCGGTACCGGCAGGGTTGCCGCAGTTGCGACCAATGCGCCGAACTTCGCCTGCCGCTTGCTGCCGGCGTGGTATACGGTTCCCTGCTCCACGGTCAGCTCGGCGAGGGGAACTTTCCATTGCTTGGCTGCGGCGGTGAGCAGCATCACGCGCGCCTTGCCGCCGGCCTCGCGCAGCTGCATCCACGAATTGGCCATGGCCGAACTGCCGCCGGTTCCCTGTAACTTGCCGAAGGCCAGATTGGCATAGCGCGCCGCATCGGCGGGTGCGCTTTCGACCCGGACCTGCGCCCAGTCGGCATCGAGTTCCTCGGCGACGACAGTGGCAATGCCGGTGTACGCGCCCTGACCCATTTCGACGTGCTTGGCGATCACGGTCACGCTGTTGTCGGAACCGATGCGCAGAAACGCATTGGGAGCGAAGGAGGCGCCGGCAGACGGCGCAACGGGACCGGCGAACGCACGGCGTGCCGTCCCGGCCCATTCGAATCCGATGGTGAGCGCCACAGCGCCGACGGTGCCGGCGCTCTTGAGGAATTCGCGGCGCGTCGACCGTGGTGCTGCTTGGGGTTGGGTGGTCATTGGCTCATACCTTGATGGTGTCGGCGGCGGCATGGATCGCGGCGCGAATGCGCGAGTAGGTGGCGCAACGGCAGATGTTGCCGCTCATCGCGCTGTCGATGTCGGCATCGCTCGGCGCAGAATTCGATTCGAGCAGAGCCGTCGCGGACATGATTTGACCCGATTGGCAGTAGCCGCATTGGGGCACTTGTAGTTTGACCCACGCTGCCTGCACTGCCTTGGCAGGCTTTCCGGCCAAGCCCTCGATGGTCGTGACCTTGCGGCCGGCCACGGTCGACAGCGGTGTAACGCAGGAGCGAATCGCTTTGCCGTCGAGATGAACCGTACATGCGCCGCAGAGCGCCATTCCGCAGCCAAACTTGGTTCCGGTCAGGCCGGCGACTTCGCGCACCGCCCACAGCAAGGGCATATTGGGGTCGGCATCCAGCGTGGTGGACTTGCCATTGAGAGAGAATGACGTGGACATGGATGACTCCGTTTCGTCCGGATTGCCGGCGATCGATTCTACAAATTTAGTGCGCGATTGGCTGGTTCATTTTAGCAGGAACATTTCCCGAAGCTCTTCCGTCATCACCGCCCGCAAGCCGCTGTCAGACGAACACTGCAAAACGTGTAGGAGCGAGGGAATATGCGTCCGTACGCGCGGGCTCAGTCGTCGATGAGGGTCTCTCCGGGAAACAGCGCATCGTTGAAGCCGAACTGGGTCAGATCGCGAATGCGGCGCGGATACAGGATCCCGTCGAGATGGTCTACCTCGTGCTGTACGACCCGGGCGTGAAAGTCCTTGACTGTGCGATCGATGGGCGAACCCAAGGCATCGAAGCCGGTGTAGCGCAAATTTCGATACCGGGGCACGAGCCCGCGCATGCCGGGCACGGATAGGCATCCTTCCCAGCCCTCATCTTGCTCCTCGCCCAGAGGCGTCAAGATCGGGTTGATAAGCACCGTGAAGGGCACGGGATCCGCTTCCGGGTACCGTGGGTTGACTTCGAAGCCGAATATCACGACGCGCAGACCCACCCCGATTTGCGGTGCAGCGAGACCGGCCCCATTGAGATCGCGCATGGTGTCCCGCATATCGGCCAGCAGGCTTTCGAGTTCGGGAGTGCCAAACTTGAGTACCGGTTCGGCTACCGCCAGCAGGCGCGGATCGCCCATTTTGAGAACTTCGCGTATTGCCATGGTTCCTAGTATCTTAGCGGCCCTTTCCATGTCAGCATATCGCAGCGCATGCCCGGTCGTTTATACATAAAAACTTTTGGCTGCCAGATGAACGAGTACGATTCCGGCAAGATGCGGGACGTGCTCGAGGCCGCCCATGGCATGACGCCTACCGACAATCCGGCGGAGGCGGACGTGCTGCTGGTCAATACCTGCTCCGTTCGGGAAAAGGCCCAGGAGAAGGTGTTTTCCCTGCTGGGCGAATGGCGGCTGTTCAAGCAGCAGCGGCCGCATGTGGTCATCGGCGTCGGCGGCTGCGTCGCAAGCCAGGAAGGCGAGGGGATCACGGCGCGGGCGCCGTTCGTCGATCTGGTGTTCGGCCCGCAAACCTTGCATCGCCTGCCGGCCATGCTGCGGGGGCTGAAGCAGTCCGGCCGGCCGCAGATCGACATCAGCTTTCCGGAAATCGAGAAATTCGACCGGCTGCCGGAGCCGCGCGCGGCAGGCGCAACCGCATTCGTCTCGATCATGGAAGGCTGCAGCAAGTACTGCAGCTTCTGCGTCGTACCCTATACGCGCGGTGAAGAAATCAGCCGTCCCTTCGAGCAGGTGATCGAGGAAGTGAAGCGCCTGAGCCTGCAGGGCGTGCGCGAGATAACGCTGCTCGGCCAGAATGTGAACGCCTATGCCGGGCCTATGGCGGACGGCACGCCGGCCGATTTGGCGACATTGATTCATTTCGTCGCCGCGGTCGACGGCGTGGAGCGCATTCGCTTCACCACCTCGCACCCGCTCGATTTCAACGACAGCCTGATCGAGGCGTATGCCAACGTGCCCAAGCTCAATAATTTTCTGCATCTACCGGTGCAGAGCGGCTCAGATCGTATACTGGCTGCGATGAAGCGCGGACATACGGTGCTCGAGTACAAGCAGAAGCTGCGCAAGCTTCGGGCGGTGCGGCCCGATATTTGCATTTCAACCGATCTCATCATCGGATTTCCCGGCGAGACGGACGAAGATTTCATCGCGACCATGAATCTCGTGGCGGAAGTGGGCTTCGATCAGTCGTTCAGCTTCATCTACAGCCGCCGGCCGGGCACTCCGGCCGCGGCGCTGCCGGACGAGGTGCCGCATGAGGTCAAACAGCAGCGGCTCGAGCTTCTGCAACGGCGCCTGAACGGCCAGGCGCGCGCCATTTCCGAGCGCATGGTGGGCAGCCGGCAGCGCGTGCTCGTCGAGCGGCCCGCCAAGCGCGACCCAAGGCAGGTCGCCGGCCGTACCGACAACAATCGCTGGGTCAATTTCGACGGCCCGTCGGACGATCCGATGGCTCTCATCAACAACTTTGCGGACGTGATCATTACCGAGGCTATGCCGAATTCCCTGCGCGGACGACTGGACGACCTCCACCGACGGGCGTCGTGAGCGTCAGTGCGATGACGCGCGACGTGCTGCTCGCTCCGGCGGATAACGTCCGATTGGTGGAGCTGTGCGGGCCTCTCGACGAGCATCTGCATCAGATCGAGGCCAGGCTCGGCGTCGAAGTCAGGAGGCGCGGCAATCGATTTCAAATTGTCGGCTTGAGCGAAGCGGTCAAGCGCGCCGAAGCGGTGCTGCTCGATTTGTACGCACGCGCGCAGCGCGAGCCGGTGGATTCCGAGCGCGTGCACATTGCGCTGCAGGAATTGGATATGGACAGCAACACGACCGACCCCAACGCAGATTCGGACGAGCTCAAGGTGCACACTGTGCGCGGCGCGGTGCGCGCCCGCGGCGCCAATCAAACCGAATACCTCAGCAATATCCGTACTCACGACCTGACGTTCGGCATCGGCCCGGCGGGCACGGGCAAGACCTATCTTGCCGTGGCCTGTGCGGTTGAGGCGCTGCAATCGGAAAAAGTCAGGCGCATCGTGCTGGTGCGCCCGGCCGTGGAAGCGGGCGAGCGCTTGGGTTTTCTTCCCGGCGATTTGTCGCAGAAGGTCGATCCGTACCTCCGCCCCATGTATGACGCGCTGTACGAAATGATGGGGTTCGAGCGCGTGGCCAAACTCATCGAGCGCAATGTGATCGAAGTGGCGCCGTTGGCTTTCATGCGCGGCCGGTCGCTCAACGATTCGTTCGTGATTCTGGACGAGGCGCAGAACACGACCAACGAACAGATGAAAATGTTCCTGACCCGCATCGGCTTCGGCTCCAAGGCCGTCGTCACCGGCGACATCACGCAAGTCGATTTGCCGAATTCCAAGCAATCCGGCCTGCGGACGGTCATCGATATATTGCGTGGTGTGCGCGGCATCGCCTTCACCATGTTCAGCTCGCGAGATGTGGTACGCCATCCCCTGGTGCAAAGAATCGTCCAAGCCTATGAGGCGAGCGCTCCCGACGACGGGCCTTGAGACCGGTGGCACGGCGGCTCGAACTCGATGTGAGCTACGCGGCGCGGCGACCGTGGGCGCCGAGTTCACGGCAAATGGCCCGGTGGGCCGCCGCGGCCCTTGCGCCCCTGCGGCGTTCCATGGTGCTTTCCGTGCGGGTGGTGGGGGAGGCTCGCAGCCGCAGTCTGAACGCGCATTTCCGGCGCAAGGACAAGCCGACCAATGTGCTGTCGTTCAGCGGCCCGGGCAGCGTTCCTGACGGCCGGTATTTCCTGGGCGAACTGGTGATCTGCGCGCCCGTCGTGGCTCGGGAGGCGCTGACCCAGGGGAAAACCCTCGAGTCGCACTGGGCGCACATGACGGTTCACGGAGTGCTGCACCTGCTTGGTTTCGACCACGAGCGCCAGCCTGAGGCGGCGAAAATGACCGCAAAGGAGATTCAAATCCTTGATCGGCTTGGCTTTTCGGACCCGTATCGCTGATCGAGTATCCTAAAGCCCCAATGTCAGAACAACCTCACGGCGGCAGCACAGGCCGCTGGTTAAAACGCATTACGCAGTCGATGTCCGGTGAGCCGCGCGATCTCGCCGAGCTGATCGAGGATCTGCGCGAGGCCAGTGAGCGCGGCCTGTTCGACGGGGATGCGCTGGTCATGCTGGAGGGTGTGCTGGCGGTGGCGGACATGCAGGTGCGCGACATCATGGTCCCGCGCTCGCAAATGGTGTTCGTCGAACGAGACGAGTCTCCCGAAAGACTCGTCGAGCTGGTGGTCGAATCCGGGCATTCGCGCTTTCCCGTGATCGGCGAAGACCGCGATCAAATCCTCGGCATCCTGCTGGCGAAGGATTTGCTGCGCCTGCAGGCGGCGGGCGACGAGAGCTTCGAGATTCGCGAGTACATGCGTCCGGTGGTGTTCGTTCCCGAGAGCAAACGGCTCAACGTCCTGCTCAAGGAATTTCGGCGCAGCCACAATCACATCGCCATGGTGGTCGATGAATATGGCGGCGTGTGCGGATTGGTCACCATCGAGGATGTCATCGAACAGATCGTCGGCGAGATCGACGATGAACACGACGTCGAGGATGACCAGGCGATCCGCCGAGAGGGTCCGCGTGAATTCACGGTGCGCGCCCTCACGCCCATCGCCGACTTCAATCAATACTTCGGGACTGCATTTTCCGACGAGGAATACGACACCATCGGCGGCCTGCTGATGCAGGAGTTCGGACGGTTGCCGCGCCGCGGAGAGACCATTCAGGTCGGCGAAATGGAGTTTCGCGTATTGCGCGCCGATCGCCGCCGCATCGATCTTCTGCGTGTGATCACGCCAACCGACATCGAGCCGCCCGCCGCCGACGAGTCGAATCCTTGAGCGTCGATGAGCGCGGCGCTTCCGCCGCGTTGCAGACGCAGGCCCTCTGGCGGTTGGCGGCCGCGTTCGCCACCGGCGCGTCGCTCAATGTCGCGTTCGCGCCGTTCGGCTGGTGGCCGATCGCCGTCCTGGCGCCTGCGGCGCTGTTCGCACTCATCCGCGGCCTGCCGCCGCGCCGCGCCGGCTGGACGGGCGCCGCATTCGGCGCCGGGCTGTTCGCATTCGGCACTTACTGGCTCTACACCTGCCTTCACGTGTTCGGCTTGGTGCCGATTTGGCTGACCGTGATCTTGCAGGCGGCGCTGATTTGCTTGATGTCGCTGTATTCCGCGGCGCTTTGTTATCTCGCGAATCGTTTTTGGCTCAAGCCCGGCGCGACGCGCGCCTGGCTGGTGCTCCCGGTGCTCTGGGTGCTGCTCGAATGGCTGCGCGGATGGGCATTGAGCGGATTCCCGTGGCTATCCCTCGGCTATGCCATGATCGATTCGCCTCTGAAAGGCTGGGCGCCGCTGTTCGGAGTCTATGGCGTAACGTGGGCCGCTGCCACGACTGCGGTGGCGCTCAATGTGTTGCTGTCGCCGGGCGTCGCGATCGTACGGCGGCTCATCGCGCTCGCGGGCATCGCGGCCCTGTTCCTGATTCCCGCGCTGCTCGCGCGTCACGATTGGACGCGCGCCGCCGGATCGCCCGTCTCGATTGCCGCCGTGCAGGGCGCCGTGTCGCAGGACCAAAAGTGGCAGTCAAAAAACCTCGATGAGACCATGCAGCGATACTCCAGGCTCACGGCAGACGCTTGGGGTGCGCGCCTCATCGTCTGGCCGGAAGCTGCGCTGCCGGTGCTCGCCAATGACATACCGGACTATTTACGGCGTCTGCAAAGCCAAGGTCGCGCGCACGATGCCGATATTGCGCTCGGCCTCGTCAACCATGAGCCTGCGACCAAGCGGTATTACAACGGGCTATTGGTATTGAGCGAGTCGGGCGGCGGCTGGTATTACAAGCGGCACCTGGTGCCTTTCGGCGAGTACTTCCCCGTGCCGGCGTTCGTCCGCTCCTGGTTGCGGCTGATGAGTCTGCCCTACGACGACATTTCGGCGGGGCGTGAGCACCAGCCGACCTTGAGCGCCGCGGGCCAGAAACTCGGCCTCACGATTTGCTACGAGGACGCCTTCGGCAGCCGCCAGCTCGAGGTGTTGCGCGACGCCACCCTCCTGATCAACGTCACCAACAATGCCTGGTACGGGAATTCCACTGCGCCGCATCAGCATCTGCAGATTGCCCGGACGCGTGCGCTCGAGGCCGGGCGCTACTTGGTGCGGGCGGCGAACGACGGCATCACCGCCGCGATCGGGCCGCACGGCGAGATCCTGGCGCGTCTGCCGCAGTTTCAAGAGGCCGTGCTGCGCGCCGACGTGCTGCCCATGACCGGTCTTACGCCCTATGCGCGGCTCGGCAATTATCCCGTGGTCATCGGCGCCGGCCTGTTGCTGGCGGTGGCGGTTTGGCGCCGGCGGCAGGGCGATGCGGCGCGATGAGGCTGCAAGCGGCTCATCTCACCTGTTGGCGGAACATGTGATGATGGCGCGAGCCGGACCGATGAGAAAGATGGCGACCGCCGCGACCACAAAGGGTGCGCTGAAGAAGAAGTAAAGCTGTGCCGGCAACCAGCCGCGATCAAGCAGCGCGCCGCTCGCGAGCGGCGCGAGTATTGCTCCAAAGCGGCCGATGCCGATCGCCCACCCCATGCCGGTGGTTCGCACCGCAGTCGGATAGAGCGGTGGCCCGACGGCATAGAGGCCCGCCATCGCCGCGTTCGCGATGATGCCGAGCAGTAACGCGGTCCAGAGCGCGATGTCCAGCCGGCTCATGACGAGTCCGAACACAACGATCAATAGAGCACTGCCGATGAGCGCACCGAGCAGCAAGCGGTGCGTGTCGGCGCGTGCCGCGGCAAAGGCGAAGAGGCCGCAGCCGGCTATTCCACCGAGGTTCAACAGGACTCCGCCGGTTAGCCCCGCGCCAGCGCTCAATCCGGCCGCATTCAAAAGACGCGGCGTCCAACTCAGGATGAAGTAAAAGCCCGCCATCGTGCAAAAGAATACGATCCACACCAGCAGGGTCGAGGGCCTCACCAGGAGCCTTAAGCGCGCGCCAACCGAATCTTGGCTGCTCTGGTTGGAAACGGTGAGCGGTTCGGCCAGGTCTACGGTCAATGACCTCGTGAGACCGATCCAACGCGTGTCTACCAGAAGAGCATAGGCGTTTTGTCCAGCAGGTCCGCACCGGTATCGGTGACGATGAAGTTATTTTCGAACCCCACGGCCCCCACGCCCGGGCGACTCTGAAACGCCTCGGCCGCCAGGACCATACCCGGCTTGAGAGGCCCTTTCATGCGCTTGTACCCGAACGGTCCGATATCGGTGTCGCCCTTTGGAAGAACGAACGATGGGAAGCTGGTGCTGAGGCCGTGTCCAAACAGGTCATCGCCCGCCCGCTCGTCGACCCCCCCTTTGCGTGCAATCTCGGCCCAACGAACCCCCAAGTCGCGTGCCGTAATGCCAGGCGCAACCGCTTTGACCATGTCACCAACGAGCTTGGCGCAGCTCTCGACCAGCGCTTTCTGCGCGGGCGTAGGATGCCTTCCGCAGACAGCGGATCGGCCCGGATCCAGCCAATAGCCCGCGAATATGGGTCCGTAGATCCATATCGAGATCAGGTCTCCGGCATCCGGCGCGTTCATGTTGTAGCCATAGAAGTCGTAGCTCAATGGAGATTCCATCGTCGCAGGGCCATGACAGATGGAGATGCGATGAAACCCTCCACCCCCACGCATAATGACGGCCGCGGCGCGAGCAGCTGCTTCGCATGCTCGTTCTCCCGCAATCATAGCTTCCATGGCCGAGGTCAGCGCATTGGTGACCAGAGTGCCGGCAGTCCGATAGGCTTCGAGCTCGCGAGGGCTCTTGATCATCTGAGGCCTTTCAAGGAAAGATTCATCCGGAACCCACTCGATCTGGGGCGTGTGATGCCGCAGGATACGATCGAACCTTCCCGGAAGCACATCGTCACCCACGACGGCCACTCGCCCTTCGATTCGCTCGGCGCGCAGATACTCGGCGAATTTGACCGTCATGTGCGGTGTATGGCTGACCACCTTGCCGCAGAATATTTTCGAGGCGTCGATTGCCTCATTTGTCAGGCCGATATGCAGCTCGGGCTCATGCCCTTTGCGTATCAGCACGGCGGCGAATGTCCAGGGCTCATCGAGCTCCTCGTTCAGCGGGTCCTGGCCCGTTCCGTTCGTATAGAAATTGGTTAGCCAGTAGACATCACCCACCCTGTCGTAGGCACTCGCGGATCGTTGCCACACGAGCAGATTCTCATGGCCCGCGGCGGCCATCGCCGCCTGAACTCGTCCCCATCGCGCCAAGTATTCATCTTTGGTGAAAAATATTTCAGGCCCCGGTGCTCCGGACGCTCGTGCGCCCGCAGCGTCTCGAATCGAGCCCGCAGCAACGGATGCGAGAATCACTGAGGACGCAGATGTTTGCAGAAAGCTGCGCCTGTCCATGAAAGGCCGGTTATGGTTTGTCTTTTCGACCTTCGTCATGGATAGTCCTCCAAGGTATTCATTTGCCGACGTCGCCGCTTCGATGTCGAGATCATCGAGCTGTGTGTCCGCTGGTACATCACCTACCGTTTGAGCTTTCGAGATCTCGCGGCGATGATGGCACCACCGCGGCGAGTCTTCCATGCCGAAAAATCATCCATTCGATGCGAATAATATTGTTGCATGTGACTACTCACATGATTGCTAAATGCGGTCCGCGGCAGTACAGAATGCTCTCGGGCGTGGTGCCGGCAGGTGCAGCGGAAGGAGTGCGTCGCAGTGCGCTTTAGGGTCCGACCATGATCATGACGGAATCGGCTGTCGCCTACCCAACCCGGCCCCCGAATTGGACATTTTGGGCTGCGGGAGCGCTCGGTATTCTCGCCACGGCAGTGGCGGCGATTTTACCCGTGCTTGTGGGAGTATGGCAGAAGCAGGCCGGGCTGCAGGTCGATCAAGCCGGCTTTGTGGCGGCCACGGAGTTGTTCGCCCAAGTCGCAGGGACCGGGATGTTCCTATGGGCCTCGCCTCGATGGACATTGCGCACCATCGCGGTCGCCGGCCTGTGCGTCATGGTCGTCGGGAACATCGCAACGGCGAGGAGCGTGGATTTTGCTTCGCTCATGGTGGCGCGCGGAATCGGCGGTGCGGGCGGCGGAGTCATCCGCGCGTTGTGCATGATGTCCCTCGCCAAAGCCTTGAGTCCGGGCCGGGCGTTCGCCGTGTATGCCGGCGCGCAAGTGGGTTTGGCCGCGGTGACTACGGCCTTCATTCCACACTTCATCGAGACGCAGGGAGTGCGCGCGCCGTTCCTGGTCTTGACTCTCGCATCTGCGCTCGGATTTGCGCTGTGCCCGCTGTTGCCACGGCATTCGCCGTTGCCGCCGTCCGCGATCCGACAGCGGGGTCCGGCGTCTTACCCGATGGCTGCGATATTGGCCATTGTTGCCCTGTGTGTCTTCTTCGCGGGGCAGGGCGCACTGTGGACGTATCTTGCGCCTATCGGTGCGTATCGATCGATACCGGCTGCCGGCGTCACTCAGGCGCTGACGCTGCTCAATTTCGCGGGACTTGCGGGTGCGCTCGGGGTGGGGGCGATGGCACATCGAGTCAACCCCCGGATAGCGCTCTTGACGCTGCTAGCCACCGAGATCATATCGATCGTAGGTCTGTTCCGTGTGCATTCGCCGGTCGGTTTCATCGCGTCCGCGGGCGCCTTCTATTTCTCATGGTGCGCCTCCTTCCCGTTTCAGTTCACCGTCATTTCGCAATCGGACAGCAGCGGTCGTGCGAGTGCGGTCGTGCCCGCGGCTGACGGTTTGGGGCTCGCCGGCGGCGCGGCCCTCGCCAGTGTTGTCCTGCCGACGCTCGGATTAGGATCTGCGGGTTGGATCTGCGCAGCAGCCAGCGTAGTCGGGATCACACTTTATATATGGTCGGCGACGCTGTCGAAGATGCCGGCGCGCTCCATGCAGCGGGTCGCGGCAGTGGATTCTGCCACCTTGGAGGGATGACATTGCCTCGAACAAGCTTTATCAATGCGAAAATTTTCGACGGTATCCGATCCGAATATCTGGACGAATCCGTCGTGGTCGTCGACAACGATTGCATCGCAGCGGTGGAGCGAAAGCTGGATCCTGCCAACGCGGGGGACGTGATCGATGTCCACGGCAAAACCCTGATGCCCGGATTGATCGACGCGCACTGCCATGTGCTGGGATCCAGCCTCAGAGTCACCGACACGGAGATGCAGCCGCTGACCTACGTGGCCAGTTACGCATCCAAGATGCTGGGTCACGCGCTCGACTGTGGCTTTACGACACTGCGCGATGTGGGCGGCGGTGAAATTGGAATCGCCCGTGCGGTGGAAGACCGCCTTATCAAGGGGCCCCGGGTGTTCTTTGCCGGGCGGGTCCTGTCGATGACGGGCGGGCACGGTGATTTCCGAGACCCGTTCAGTACTATTGGAGCTTGCGGGTGTTCTGCGGATGGCCGGGTCGCTGTGATCTGCGACGGGCCGGATGCGGTGCGTGCAGCCGCTCGGGAGGAACTGCGCCGCGGTGCGCATTGCATCAAGATCATGCTCTCCGGCGGTGTTTTATCGCCTACCGATCCGATTTGGATGGATCAGTTTTCTGACGCGGAAGTATCGGCCGCGGTGGAAGAGGCCGCCCGCCGCCGGAAATACGTGGCCGCCCATTGCCATCCGCCCAGTTCCATCGAAAGAGCGGCAAAACTGGGAGTCAGAACCATTGAACACGCGACGCTCATCGACGAG
>Ga0137409_10000419_pt1 | contig 46031 bp, 39 predicted proteins | sample CZODoug1_16funga_FD_122059 | JGI IMG/M metagenome (GOLD analysis project Ga0137409, IMG submission 122059) | Vadose zone soil fungal communities from Angelo Coast Range Reserve, California, USA - CZODoug1_16fungal (Hybrid Assembly) | ecosystem: Environmental > Terrestrial > Soil > Vadose zone...
CCGACACGCGACCAGACCACGCGCGAGGCCGCGCCGCGCACGACGTCGCCCACCCAGCCGCTGCCGGGCGAGCGTCCGTCCACCGGTAACGACGTCGCGACGGTGAGCACCGAAGGCGTCGCGTTCCCGTTCCCCGAGTATCTGCAGAACATCGTGTCACAGGTGTTGCGGCGCTGGCAGCGGCCTGGCCAGAGCACACCGCTCGAGGCCGAGGTGTCGTTCTTCGTGCACCGCGACGGCTCAGTGTCGGACCTGCAATTCATCCGGCGGTCGGGAAACTTCGCATTCGATCTCGAGGCTCAGGGGGCGGTCGAGGAGGCCGGACGGTTTAAAGCATTCGGGACACTGCCCGACGGTTGGCAATCCGACGTGTTGTTCGTGCGGTTCTACTTCTCGGGGCAGCGCCAATGACGGCGGTTAGGCGGTTCGGCGGTTGGGCGGTTCGAGTGCTCGGCGTGACGGTCTTTCTAACCGTCCAACCGCCTAACCGCCTAACCGCTCAGGATACCTCCACCATCGACCGCGGCGTCCGCATCGGCATCATCTATCGGCCGGGCGTGCGGCCGGGGCTCGTGATGTTGCCGCGCAAAGGCGGTGGACTGGACTCCGTTCGTGCGATGATCGCGCGCGACTTGGACTACAGTGATCGCTTCGAGGTTATCTCGCTCCCGGGTGGCGACTCGATCCGGCTCGCGACGTCGCCGACACAGCCGTCCCACACCACGGGCACCAAGCGCGCGACCGGCTCGAGCGGCGGCGCTCTCAATTACCCGCTCTATCAGGCGCTCGGCGCCGATTTCGCGCTCGATGTCACCGCCGCCGGCGACACCACCGTCGCCACGCTGCACGACATCGCGGCCGCCAGCATCCGGCGCAGCGTCCGCGCGAATCTGCCGCCGCCGGCCGATCCCGATTTCCGCCAAGCGGTCCATCGGCTCGCGGATCAGGCGCTGCAGGCGGCGCTCGGCACGCCGGGGATCGGCGCGACCCGCATCCTGTTCGTCCGCGACGGCAAAGTGTATCAGATCGATCAGGATGGCGCGGACATGAAGCTCGTCTCGTCGACGGACCGGCAGGCCATGTCCCCCGCCTGGGGCGCGGACGGCCGGCGCTTCGCATACATGGAGTTTCAAGCCGGGAAGGGATGGCTCTTCCTGCAGGACATGGCGACGGGGAAACGCACGCCGGTTTCGACGACGGGCAGCGCGCTCGATTTCACGCCGGCGTTTTCACCCGACGGGCAGAGTATCGCGTTTAGCCGCGCGACGGAGGAAGGCACCGATCTCTACACGATTAACATCAAGAATAACTGTTGTTTACGCCGCTTGACCGTGGGACGCTTTTCAGACAACTTGTCCCCGACGTTCAGCCCTGACGGGCAGCGCATTGCATTTGTCTCGACGCGCCCGGGCCTGCCGCAGATTTACGTCATGGCGGCAGACGGAACGGACCAGCAGTTGTTTGCGCCCTTCGATTACGGCGTGACCGGTTCGTCCAACGCTCCGGAGTGGTCGCCTGATGGGCAGTCGGTGGCGTTTCACCGGGACGTGGCGGGCACGCTGCAGGTGTTCGTGTTGGACGTGCGTATGCGCACGGTCCGGCAGCTCACCTCGGTGGGGCGCAACGAAGATCCGACCTGGGCCCCTGACAGCCGTCATCTCGCCTTCGTCTCCGACCGGTCGGGCTACCGCCAGTTGTGGATCATCGATCTCGACACCGGCCGTATCCGGCCGCTGCTACAGCAGAGCGGCGCGCGGCTGCCGGCTTGGTCTCCACGGCTTTCGGAGGCTCCTTCTTCCACCCCCTGATCGGAGAGATAGGATGAAATCGGTATCGTGGATCCTTGTGATCGGCCTCGGCGTTGCGGTCGCCGCGTGTCCCAGCAACCCACCGCCGCAGAATCCGGTGCCCGCCAACGCCGATTCGGCTGCGGCCGCCGAGAAAGCGCGGCAGGACTCGGAAGCCGCTGCGCAAGCCGAGCGGGATCGGCAGGCACGCGAGGAAGCGGACCGTGTCGCGCGGCAGCGGGAGGCGGATTCACTCGCCGCGCTGAGTCGCTCGTCCGAGGAGGTACGGAGCACGCTGGCCGCGATGATCCACTTCGACCTCGACAAGTCGAACATCCGGTCGGACGACATGGGCGCGCTCGATCAGAAGGTCGCAATTCTCCAGGCGAACCCCGCGCTGCGGATCCGCATCGCCGGGCACTGTGACGAGCGCGGCTCCGACGAGTACAACCTCGCGCTCGGCAATCGCCGCGCGCAGGCTGCGAAGCAGTACCTCGTAAGCCACGGGATCGATGCGAGCCGCATTGAGACGCAATCGTGGGGCGAGGAGAAGCCGCTGGTGGACGGCCACGATGAGACGGCGTGGTCGCAGAACCGGCGCGACGAGTTCGAAATCATCAGCGGTGGCGACAATCTGCGGCGTCCGTCGTAACGCGCTTGTCCTGACTCTGGGGCTCGTCACCGGCTGCGCCCTGAAAGGGGACGTCCGGAAAGTCGAGCTTCAGGTCCAGGCGCTGCAGGCTGATGTCGCCAAGAGTGATGTGGCACGGGCGGCGGAACGGGACACGATCCTGGCCGCCGTCCGCCTGCTGCAGCAGGCCTTGGCCACGCAGCAAGCATACCTCGTGCAAATGCGCGGCGACCTGCGCACCGAGCTGTTGTCGGTGCAGCAGCAGCTCGTCGCGGTGCAGGAATTGACGGGCCAGAGCCAGCAGCGGCTCACCGAGCTGCGCTCGCGTATCGAATCGCGCGCGCAGCAACCCGACGCGGCGATGCCGGCCACGGGCGGCGCTCCGGTCGGTCCGTCCGGGAATCCCGCGGGGCCCGGTCCCGATCAGATGTACGACATCTCGTTACAGCAATACCGCCGTGGCAGTCTCGCGACGGCGCGGCTCGGGTTCCGCGAATTCCTGCGGGTTTTTCCAACTCATGAGCGGGCGCCCGACGCCCTCTTCTACATCGGCGAAAGCTTCGAGCAGACGGCACCCGATTCCGCGGCGGCGGTGTACGATCAACTCGTGCGAGCCTATCCCAAATCGCCGCGCGCTCCGTCGGCCCTTTACAAGCTGGGCCTCCTCGCCGAGCAACGAGGAGACAAGGCCACGGCGCGGACCTTCTATTCCCGGGTGATCACGGTCTATCCGCGATCCCCCGAGGCCGATCTCGCGCGGCAAAATCAGCAACGCCTCAGGCCCTAGCGGCCTTCGCCGTACCCCAATATGACCCCGCGCGGTGAGATGCCGTTTCTCGACCATCTCGAGGAGCTGCGTTGGCGCATCCTCTGGAGTCTCCTCGCAATTCTGGTCGGGACGATCGTCGGCTGGTGGCTGCTCGATAAGGTCGACATCATCGAAGTGCTCAAGCGGCCGGTCGCCCCGTACCTGCCGGGCGGCAAGCTCATCTTCACGAGCCCCGCCGAGCCCTTCATGCTCACCCTGAAGGTGGCGTTCGCCCTGGGCTGTCTGGTGGCGTCGCCCGTCATCATTTATCAGATCTGGGCGTTTCTCGCTCCCGCGCTGTACGAGCGCGAAAAGCGCTTGATGGTGCCGGCGCTGGCCGTCGGTGTGGTGCTGTTCCTGGCCGGGGCGATCGCCTGCTACCAGTGGCTGCTGCCCGCCGCGCTGAAGGTGCTGCTCGGCTTCCAACGCACCGACCTGACGGCGATGATCACCATCGATCGCTACTTCGGCATGGCGATCCCGTTCGTCGTCGGCTGCGGCCTCGTCGCCGAGCTGCCACTGGTGGTGACGATTCTCGCGGCGCTCGGCATCGTGACGCCACAGTTCCTGAAACGGCAGCGGCGCTATGCGATCGTGATTGCCGCGTTCCTCGCCGCGATTCTGACGCCGCCCGACGCGGTCTCGATGATGCTGATGCTCGGCCCCCTGCTCTTGCTCTATGAGATCAGCATCTGGTGCGCGTGGGTGGCCAGCCGGCGGCGGGCGCGGCGGGTGGCAGCCGTCATGGTCGTACTCGTCTTGCTGGGCGCAGGATCGCTGCGGGCGCAGAATCCTCGGCCTGCACCGCCAACACCGCCGCGGCGCCTGAGCCGTGACACCGCGGCGGTCATGAGGCCACCGGCCGATACCGGGCGCGGGGGTCGCGTGGACACCTCCACTGCCCGCAAGATGGGACTCCCGACCGCTCCTACGCGCTCATTCCCGCCCCCCGACGCCGTCATCGACTCGTTGATCAAGCTGCAGAATTACCGGATCACGCGATACATGGCCGACACCATCGTGGTCGAGGGCGACAGCCAGACGACGTTTCTGCGCGAAGAGGCGTTCGTCGAGCGAGACCAGACACAGCTCCAAGCCGATTCGATCCGCTATCACGAAGCCAGCTGCCGGCTCGATGCGGAGGGTCATCCGCAGCTCTTCGAGCAGGGAACGGTGTTGGTCGGCGAAGGGATGCGCTACGACACGTGCGTCCGTCGGGGCACGGTGCGCGACGCGCTCACCGATTTCCAGCAAGGTGGAGCGACGTGGTACGTCCACGGAGATATCGCGGCCGATTCGGGGAACAAGCGCGTCTACGTCGCATCCGCCAACTTCACGTCCGATCCTCAGCCCGTGCCGGACTATCACTTCGCGGCCGGCCAGGTGAAATGGATCAATAAGCGGACGATGATCGCCCGGCCCGCGGTACTGTACGTGCGGGACGTGCCGATCATGTGGCTGCCGTTCATCTTCAACGACATTCGCGGGGGCCGGCGCAGCGGGATTCTGTTTCCGCGCTTCGGATTGAACGACCTCGTCCGCCCCACCCGCCATTACTCGCGGCATTTCACCGACCTCGGCTACTACTATGTGTTCAACGACTACGTCGACGTGCTCCTCTCGGCAGACTGGTTCGCCGGCCGCTACGTGGCGATTCACGGGCAAGCGCAGTACGACTGGCTCGATCGTTTCATCCATGGAACGCTGAGCTACAGCCGGCAAATCCAGCTGGATCGGCCGAGCACGAACACCCGCATTGGATGGAACCACTCGCAGCGGTTCAATTCGCGCACCGATCTCAACGCGCACCTGGACTACGCGACCGATGCGTCCGTCATCCGACGCAACTCGCTCAATCCCATGGAAGTGACGGCGAGCATCAACTCGAGTGCCAACTTCACCAAACGCCTTTCCTGGGCGAACCTCGACATCGGCGGTAACCGGCGTCAGGAGCTGTCGTCGAATGCCATCGACCAGTCCTTCCCGTCGATTCACTTGACGCCGACAACCATCACCATCACGCCGTGGCTGACGTGGTCGCCGACCTTTTCGTACACGAACGATCAACGGTTTCATCAGATCGGGACCCGGCTGCTTGTCGCCGGTGGGCCGGGCAGCAAGGGCGCGGACACGCTGCCGCAGTTCTACAACGACCGCCGGACGAACATCACCATCGGGACGCCGATTCGCATCGGCCGTTGGAACTGGAGCAACAATGTCACGATCGTAGACGTCAGAAGTAACAACCGCGCGGAGTTCACGCTGCCCGGAGACACCGCCGATCACGGCATCCGGCGGGTGCTGTTTGGCCGGACGTTCGAGACGCAGGTCGATTGGTCGACGAGCATCAATCTGCCGACGCTCTTCACCAGCACGTGGAAGATCCAGCCGGGCGTGGCGATCGTGAACACCACGAGCGGCCCTTTCATGCTGCGCAATCAGTTTTCGGGTGGAGCATTCGTCCGGCAGGGGAAACGCCTGGCATTCAACGTGGGCGCGTCACCCGCCTTTTTCGGGTTCTTTCCCGGCTTCGGTCCACTGGCGCGGATCCGCCATACGGTGACCCCGATCATCAGTTATCAGTACGCGCCGGGCGTCAAGATTCCGGACGACTACGCCCGCGCCTTCGATCCGACCGGCCGGACGCTGAAAGGCCGCACCGATCCGCAGCAGACAATCAGTCTGGGGTTGGCGCAGACGTTCGAGGCAAAACTCAAGCCCGCGGCGGGGGACACCACCGAGAAAGAACCGCGCAAGATCAAGCTGCTGAGCATCAGCACCAGCGCGATCAGCTACAACTTCGAGCGGGCGAAGCTGCCGCACAACACCGGTTGGCAGACGGGAACGCTGAGCAACACGTTTCTCTCGGACCTGGTCCCCGGATTTCAGCTCAGCATGACTCACGATCTCTGGAAGGACGGCGACGTCGGATCGGATACCGCCAAGTTCTCTCCGTTCCTCCAGAGCGTGAACGCTTCGTTCCAGGTCACTCCCGCGACGTTACAGGGTATCGGCCGCTTGCTCGGGCTACGATCACGGGCCCGGCCTCCGGCGCCCGACACGACCGCACGCGCCGACAGCGGCCTCAACGGCCCCACCAGCGACTTCCGCCGCTATCAAGGCTCCACACCGGCTCCGTATGCCCAGCGTGGCTTTGGGCGCTACGGGGGAGCCGGGGGTGGCGGCCGGCAGTTTGCGCTGGCCGTGACCCTATCCAGCACGCGCAGCCGCGCGGACACAGGGGCGTTGAAACACCGCGCCGGACGACAGACGGCCGGGCTGAATCTGTCGTTCAGTCCCACACGAAACTGGACCGCGAACTGGTCGACGTCCTACGACATCGTCACGCGGCAATTCGCCGATCACTCGCTGCAATTCCAGCGCGACCTGCGCCGCTGGCACGCGAGCTTCGGCTTTTACAAGACCGCGACCGGCAATTTCTCGTTCATCTTCAACATCACGCTGACCGATCAGCCCGACATCAAGTTCGATTACGACCAACGCACCTACGTCCAGTAGACTGCGCTGTCCTCTCGCGGTGACATACCGGATCGGCGTTCTGCTGTAACTCGCTGAAAATCAGTCACTTCGCTTCAGGCACGTCCCCTGCTTACACCTTCAGCGATCCCCGTCCTGAGGCTCCTATGCGCTTGCTCTTGTCCTTGCTGTTGGTGGCTGCGGTTGCTTGCCACGGGTCGCTCGTCGATTCCACGGGCGGGCCGTCCACTCCGGCGAACCTGACCTACCAGCTCGAGCCCAGCGGCGATCCCAATCGCCCTCTGGGGATTCTGCTCATCTGGGACGATGTCACCGACGCCAATCTCGCGAGCTATCGCGTCTATTCGCGCGCATCGAGCAGTGGCTCGTTCGGCCTGCGCGGCGAGACGAGCTCCAACTCATTCCACGATAACGGCGTGCCGCATCTGCAGTATGTCGTGACGGCCGTCGATGCCAACGGCGGCGAGAGCGGCAACAGCAACGTGATCACGGTCGACGAGCGCAAGCAGCTCGAGGCTCCGGCCTCGCTGTTCTCGATTTCGTTGAACGGCGCGATTCATCTCGAGTGGGACGATAACGCGTACACCGCGGAGCCGACGCGCTTCAAGTGGTATCGCATCTACAGCACCGCCTACAATCTCGATACCGGCTTGTGCGACACGAGCTGGCTGCTCGAGGGCACGACGGTGGCGCCCGAATTCCTCGCCAGCGCGATGACGAACGGCGTACCCCGCTGCTTCGGCGTTACGGCGGTGAGCCGGGAGGGCTATGAGAGCCTCTGGTCGCCGTTGCGCCAGGACACTCCGCGGCCCGATGCACGCAACACGCTCGTGTTCGCCTATGACCAGGACACGACCAAATCAGGCTTCCGCTTCTGGCAGGACGTCAACAATGACGGCCTTGCTCAGGCCGCGGAGCTGGGCCGCGTTCAGTCCGGCAACCTGACAAGCATCGATTTCTGGGTGTATCGCGATCCGACTGACTCCACGCTCTGGCTCGTGCCCGAGTTCACGGGGACGCGGATGCAGCTGTACAGCACCTCGCCGGTCGCTGATTTGACGTCGATCGACTTCGCGCCGGCCAGCGGCTACTCCCGCAACATGATTCAGGCGGTACCCGGCTACGCTTACGTGTTCGAGATCGTCGAGGGTACGACGCTCCGCTATGGCGCGCTGCGAATGACGCACGTCGGGCGCGACTATTTGATCTTCGATTGGAGCTTCCAGACCGATGTGGGGAACCCTGAGCTGCAGATTCGCGCAGGGCAGTCGGTCGCACTCTCCACGGGAACCACCGTTTCAGGCTCCAAATAAGGGTCCTGTGATTGGCTCGAGCGCCGGAGTGGTCAACAGCCACTCCGGCGCTTTAGCTTTGGTCTCCATGCCCAAGCCTGTGACGCTTGATGGCCATTCGCTCGCCATCGCCGACGTGGTCGCGGTCGCCCGAGGCAATGCGCCGGTGGCGATTGCGCCACAGGCGCTCGCTGCCGTGAAGCAATCGCGCCGCGCGGTGGAAGCGGCGATCGAGCGCGGCCAGACGATGTACGGCGTCAACACGGGATTCGGAAAGCTCGCGCACGTGCGTATCCCGCCCGAGCAGGCGCGCCGGCTGCAGCTCAATCTCATCCGCAGCCACGCGTCGGGCGTGGGCGACCCGCTGGCGGCGGACGCGGTGCGCGCCATGATGTTGCTCCGGGCCAACGTCCTGCTGCGGGGGACGAGCGGCGTGCGACCGGTGATCCCCGAGCTGCTGGTCGACATGCTCAATCGCCGCATACATCCGACCGTGCCGTCGCAGGGCAGTGTGGGGGCGTCCGGCGATCTGGCGCCGCTGTCGCATCTCGCCCTGGCCATGATCGGTGAAGGCGACGTGCAGGTCGCGCAGCCGATTACGCTGGAAGCCAAGGAAGGCCTCGCGTTCGTCAACGGAACCCAGGCGCAGACGGGCCTCGCCGCGCTGCTCGTGGCCGATGCGTGGATGGCCTGGCGCACGGCGCATGCGGCGGCGGCGATGAGCCTCGAGGCGGTTCGCGGCTCACCCGAGCCCTTCGACTCCCGCATTCACGACGCCCGTCCGCACCCACAGCAGCAACGCTCGGCGACGTTGCTGCGTGACCTCCTGGCGGACAGCGAGATCCGCGAATCGCACCGCGAGAACGATCCGCGCGTGCAGGATGCGTACTCGCTACGGTGTTCCCCGCAGGTGTTGGGCGCCGCCGGCGAGGGGCTCGCCTTCGCCGAGCAGCTCGTCACGACGGAGCTGAACGCGGCGACGGACAATCCGCTCGTGTTCGGCGACGACGTGATCTCGGGTGGGAACTTCCACGGCCAGCCGATCGCCCTGGCGCTCGACGTCGTCGCGATTGCCCTGACGACGCTCGCCGGCCTCGCCGAGCGGCGCATCGAACGCGTCGTGAATCCGGACCTGTCTTCGGGGCTGCCGGCATTTCTGGCCCATGACCCCGGCCTCGAATCGGGGTTCATGACGGCGCAGATCGCCGCAGCGGCTCTCGTCGCGGACTGCCGCGTGCTGGCGACGCCCGCGAGCGTGCAGTCGATACCTACGGAAGGCAATCAGGAAGACGTCGTGCCGATGGGCATGAGCGCCGCGTGGAAGGCGGGGCGGATCCTCGCCAACACCGAGCGGATTCTCGCCATCGAGCTGCTCGCGGGAGCCCAGGGACTCGAATACCTGAAGCCGCTGCGGCCCGCGAAAGCCGTCGCGCGGATCTATGGCGCCGTGCGTCAGGACTCGCCGGCATTGACGGGGGATCGGCCGATGACGGCGGACATCGAGCGCGTCGCGGCGGGAATCCGGGAAGGCCGGTTTGCGCCGTGAAAGCGCCGCGCGGAAACAGCAAGTCCTGCAAGGGCTGGGTGCAGGAAGCGGCGCTGCGGATGCTGATGAACAACCTCGATCCCGAGGTCGCGGAGCGACCCCAGGACCTCGTGGTCTACGGCGGCACGGGGAAGGCGGCGCGAAACTGGGCGTCGTTCGATGCGATCTGCCGCACGCTGCGCACGCTGGAAAATGATGAAACGCTACTCGTGCAGTCGGGCAAACCGGTCGGAGTCTTCACCACGCATCCCGACGCCCCGCGCGTACTCATCGCGAACGCCAATCTCGTTCCCCGCTACGCGACGTGGGAGGTGTTCCGCGATCTCGAACGACGCGGCCTGATCATGTACGGCCAGATGACGGCGGGATCGTGGATCTACATCGGGACGCAGGGAATCCTGCAGGGGACCTACGAGACCTTCGGTGCAGTCGCGAGAGCCAAGTTCGGAGGATCGCTGCGGGGACGGATCGTCCTCACGGGCGGCTTGGGCGGCATGGGTGGCGCGCAACCACTCGCTGCCACGATGAATGAAGGGATTTGTCTCGCCGTCGACGTCGATCCGGCGCGGGTCCAGCGCCGAGTGGATACGCGCTACGTCGACCGATCGACGACGCGCGTGGACGACGCGTTGGCGTGGTGCGACGAAGCCAAGCGAAGTGGGACAGCGCTGTCGGTCGGTCTCGTCGGCAATTGCGCCGATGTGCTGCCCGAGCTCGTGCGTCGCGGCTTCGTTCCCGACGTCGTGACCGACCAGACCTCGGCGCACGACCCGCTGAACGGCTACGTCCCGGCAGGGTTGAGTCTCGCGGCGGCGGAGGAGCTGCGGCGAGGATCGCCCGACGAGTATGTGCGGCGCGCCCGGGCGAGCATCGCGACTCACGTGCGCGCGATGCTCGACTTTCAGCAGCGCGGCGCGGTCGTGTTCGATTATGGCAACAACATCCGCACCGAAGCGCGCGACGCCGGCGTCGCCGACGCCTTCACGATTCCGGGATTCGTGCCGGAATACATCCGGCCGCTGTTCTGTGAAGGGAAGGGGCCGTTTCGCTGGGTCGCACTCTCGGGCGACGTGAAGGATCTGCACCGCACCGATCAGCTCGTGCTCGAGCTGTTCCCCGACAACGCACATTTGCGACGCTGGATCACGCTCGCCCAGGAGCGCGTCGCGTTTCAGGGGCTGCCGGCGCGGATCTGCTGGCTGGGGCAGGGCGAGCGGGCGCGCTTCGGCGTCGCGCTGAACGACCTGGTGCGACGCGGCGAGCTGTCCGCCCCGATCGTCATCGGTCGCGATCACCTCGATACCGGATCGGTCGCCTCGCCGTTCCGGGAGACCGAAGCGATGCGGGACGGGTCCGACGCCATCGCGGACTGGGCGATCCTCAACGCGCTCCTCAACACCGCATCGGGCGCATCGTGGGTTTCGTTCCATCACGGCGGCGGCGTGGGCATCGGCAACTCGCTGCACGCGGGGCAGGTGATCGTCGCCGATGGTACGCCCGCCGCGGGGCGACGGCTCGAGCGCGTGCTCACCAACGATCCGGGGATCGGTGTCGCGCGTCATGCCGACGCCGGCTATCCCGAAGCGATCGAAACGGCACGGCGCCACCACATTCGCCTGCCGATGAGTCAGGACCTCGACTGAAGACGCTGCTCGTCGGCGCGCGGCAAGTCGTGACGTGCCGTGGGCCGGCGCGCGCCCGCCGCGGGCGCGAGATGGCCGACCTCGAGGTGCTCCGCGACGCGGCGGTGCTGATCGAGGGGAGCCGGTTCAGCTGGGTCGGTCCCCGATCAGATGCGCCAAAGGCCGGCGCGAACGTGGTCGAAGTCAGCGGCGTGTTATTCCCCGGATTCGTCGACTGCCACACGCATGCGGTGTTCGGCGCTCCACGATTGGACGATCAGGAGCGGCGCGCGCTCGGCGTCGATTACAAAGCGATCGCCGCGGCGGGCGGCGGCATTTTGCAGTCGGTGCGCGATGTGCGCAGCCGTCCCGAAGACGAGCTCGAAGCGCTGACGCGGTCCCGGCTGAGCGCCCTCATCGCGCACGGCGCCACGACGATCGAAGTCAAATCGGGCTACGGCCTGGAGCTGGAGTCGGAGCTGAAGCAACTCCGCGTCATTCGGCGACTCGCCGACGCGCTGCCGGCCACACTCATCCCCACGTTTCTCGGCGCCCACGAAGTGCCGCCCGAGTATCGCGGTAATCGCGCGGCGTACGTGCAGCTCGTGTGTGAGGTCATGATTCCCACCGTCGCGCGCGAGGGACTGGCGCGTTGCTGCGACGTGTTCTGTGAGCCTGGAGTCTTCAGCGCGAGCGAAAGCCGCCAGATTCTCACCGCGGCGAGCCGGCACGGCCTCGCCGTCAAACTGCATGCCGATGAGCTGGAAGGGTCCGGTGGCGCGGAGCTCGCCGCCGAACTGGGCGCGCTCTCGGCGGATCACCTCGCCGCCGTTTCGGACGCCGGGATCAAGGCACTGGCGGCCAGCGCGACGGTCGCCGTGCTGCTGCCGGCGACGATGATCTTTCTCGGGAAGCGGTCACAGGCGCCGGCGCGTCGCCTTATCGAGGCGGGAGCGGCCGTCGCGCTGGCCACCGACTACAACCCCGGCACGTCGCCGACGACGAGCCTGCCCTTGGTCATGGCGCTCGGGGTGTCGCAACTTGGGCTACGTCACGCCGAAGTTGTGACGGCGGTGACGATCAACGCCGCTGCCGCCCTGGGACTCGCCGCGGACCGCGGCCAGATCGCTGCCGGGTGCGTAGCCGACCTCGTTGTAGCGGCCGTGGATGACTGGAGGGAAGTTGCGTATTGGATGGGGGCAGATGTCGTAAGCGCCGTCTGGACAGCAGGTTCGGCTTGTCCCGTCTAGTTGGCCCCGATATCTTAGTCCTTCCATGTCCAAGCTTGAGCAGCTCAAAGAAAAGGCGAAAGGTCTCGAGGCCAAGGATCCGAAGAAAGCCGTCGAGATCTGGCTCGGCGTGCTCAGCGGTCAGGAATCCGAGGGCGAAGCGAACCCTGACCTCTCGATCTACAACCGGATCGGCGATCTCTACATCAAGTTGAAAGACCCGGCCCTGGCCGCCGACTACTACGACCAGGCGGTGGATAAGTACGCCGAGTTGGGCTTCCACAACAACGCCATCGCCATGTGTAACAAAGTGCTGCGCAACGCACCCGCGCGGCAGACGACGTATTTGAAGCTGGCGAAGCTCTATGCGGCAAAGGGATTCATCGCCGAGGCGAAGCAGAACTTCGTGGAGTACGCCGAGCGCATGCAGAAGATCGGCAAGATCGAGCATGCGTTCGCCGCCTTGAAGGAATTCACCGATATCTCGGCGGAGAGCGAGAGCCTGCGAGTGATGCTGACCGAGCATCTCAAGATGTACGGCGCCGATCCGAACAAACGCGGGTCGTCGGCGCGCCCCACTCCCAAGCCGCCGCCCCCTCCGGGGGGTGATGATGATGTCCACAAGTCGGGGAAGCGAAAGACGTCGAGCCTCGTCTTTCTCGACCTCGACGAGCCGCGTACCGCAAAATCGAGCAAAGCGCCTGCCGCGCCGCCGCCGCCCGCTGCTCCGCCGGCTGTTGAAAAACTGATTCAAGAGGTTGTGCCCGAGCCGGATGAATCGCTGGAGATCGAGAGCACCAGTCTCGTGGATGAAGCGCCGGGCGGCGGCAGTATGGGCAGCGACATGCTCGAAGGACTCGAGACGACGGGATCGGACTTCGGTCAGATCAGCGCCAGCAGTCCTGCGACACCATCGCTGCGCGAGGAGCTGAACCCGGCAGACCTGGAGCTCGAGCCGATGGCGGAGCTCGAGCCGACAGCTCCGGAAGTCACGGCAGACGAGGTGAGCGGACTGGAAGACGCGGACCTGGTGCTCGAAGGCAACATCGATGCGCCCCCCAAGGCACCACCGCCGCCCCCACGAAAATCAGCTGCTTCCCATCCTGTTGCTCCGCGTCCGGGGGTGCCCAAGCTAAAGCCGCTTGGCCAGCCGGCGGGCAAGACGGCCGCTCCGGAACTGCCGCGCGTAAAGCCGGTGATTCCCAAACGCCCCTCCGCCCCCACGGCGACGCCGGGACCAGGGAAGCGCAAGACCGTGGTGGAGGTGCCGCCGCTCGAGCTCGAGCCCGACTTCGAAACGGCGACCACCGACGCGGGCCACGACGTCGACGACGAGCCGCTCGCGATCGACGAGGCACCACGGCATCCCAGCTTCATTCAGACGGAAGACGAGACGTCCATTTCCACCGGGGGGCGCAAGTCCGGCTTCATCGACCTGGGGATCGACGAGATCAGCAGCGCTGGGGACCAGGCGGGCTCGCTGGTGTTCTCGAACATCGAGGAGACGCCCGCGGCGCCGGAGATCGAGGAGCTGGAGTCGCGGGTCGCCGACAGCCCGGACGATCCGGAGGCGCATCAAGCGCTCGGCGAAGCGCTGGTCGAGCAGGGCGATCGGGAACGCGGCATCGAGGAGCTCGACCTCGCGACGGCCGGCTTCGAGAACGGCGGCAATCTCGCCCACGCGCGCGAGCTGGTAGACGAAGTGCTGCGACTCGATCCGAACAGCGTGCGTCATCGCCAGAAGGCGGTGGAGTTCGCGTTCAAGGCGGGCGACAAGGCGAGGCTGGTGGACGCCTACCTCGAGCTGGCCGATGCGTTGTTGCGCTCCGACCTGCCCGAGAAGGCGCGGGCGGTGTACGCCCGCGTCGCGGAGCACGATCCGAAGAACGACCGTGCCAAAGCGGCGATCGCGATGCTCGCCCCTGCCGTCGCGCCTCAATCGGGGAAGCCGGAGGGCAAGGTCAAAGCGAAAGACGCCAAGATGAAAGTGCGCGACGAGGCGGCGCTGGATGGCGACTTCGTCGACCTCGGCTCGATGTTCAGCGACGACGACGACGAGGGAGTGCCGGTGAAGGACACGCGCATGACCGTCGCGGATGAGGAGCCGACGGGGGACGAGGAGCAGGACTTCCAGGACATGCTGGCGCGCTTCAAGCAGGGCATCGACGAAAACATCGACGAGACCGACTTCCAGTCACACTACGATCTCGGTGTCGCGTTCAAGGAGATGGGCCTGCTCGACGAGGCGATCGCGGAGCTGCAGAAAGCGCTGCGCGCACCCGAGGGCAAGCTGCGTACCTCCGAGATGCTGGGCATCTGCTTCTTCGAGAAGGGCGCCTTCGGCGTCGCTGAGTCGATCTTGCGCCGCGGGCTCGACATCGCCGCCTCCGGCGATCAGGAGCGGCTCGGCGTGCTCTACTGGCTCGGCCGCGCGCTCGAGCAGCAGGGCAAGAAAGCCGACGCGCGGGACCTGTACGGCCGCGTCTTCGCCGTCGATATCCGCTTCCTCGATGCCGAGCAGCGCGTCAAAGCGCTCGCCAAGGCGAAATAGCGTGAGCCAACAGGTCGCTCGTGTCAGCCTGCGCGACGTGCAGCGGCCGGTGGCCGCTGAGCTGGAGCAGGTCGTGGCGGAGCTGCGGCGCCTCATCGCCGCCGATTTCCCGATCGTGAGCGAAGTGAACGATCACCTGCTGCACATGAAGGGGAAGCTGTTCCGGCCCACGTTGCTGCTGCTGAGCCACCAGGCGGCGGGCTGTACGGATGCGCGGACCGTAACGCTCGCCGCGGTCGTGGAGCTGATCCATCTCGCCACGCTCGTGCACGACGACTCGGTGGACCATTCGGTGCTGCGGCGCGGTCTACCGACGATCAATGCATTATTCTCGCATCAGATCGCGGTTATCATGGGTGACTATCTCTATTCGCGTGCGATCATCGAGCTGGTCCGGCTGGACGACCATGAAGCGCTACGGGTGCTGGCGCGGGTGACGAACGAAATGACCGTCGGCGAGATGCGGCAGCTGGAAGCGCATGACAAGCTCGCGTACGGCGAGGGCGCGTACGACCAGCTGATCCGCGCCAAGACCGCGTCGTTGCTGTCGGGGGCGTGCGAAGTGGGCGCGCTCACGGCGGCGCCGGCGCACCGCCAGGCGTTGGCGCGCTTCGGCATGCTGCTGGGCATGGCATTCCAAATCACCGACGACCTGCTCGACTATACGGAGCCGGAGGCGGTGACCGGGAAGCCGTCCGGTCTGGATCTGCGCGAGCACAAGGTCACGCTGCCGCTGATTGTTGCCCTGGCCCGGATGCCGACGGACGGGCGGCACCTCGTCGCGGAGCTGATGGAGGCGGCCGAGCCGAGTGACGAATTGGTCGCCGACGTGATCCGACTCGTAGAGAGCTCGGGCGGGCTCGAGACGGCCCGCCAGCGCGCCCTGGACATCGCGCAGCAGGCGGAGGCGGAGCTCGATGTGCTGCCGCCGTCGCCTGCGCGGGACGCCCTGCAAGGGAGCATCGCGTACGCCGTCGAGCGGCGCAGCTAGTGCCGCCCGGACCGCGCCGGCCCCTCTTCTATCTCAGCGTTCTGGCTGTAGGCTTTGTCGTTGGCGGACTGCTCCAGGCGTTCCTGCGGCGCTTCCTGCCGCAGGGCCCGGCCAAGGACGTGTTTACCTGGTCGGTCACGCCGACGATCGGACCGATTCATTTGGATTTGCTGGTGATGTCGATTACGCTTGGACCTATCGGGCTCGACGTGTCGCTGCTGGCCGTTGTCGGCGTCGTGATCGCGTACCTCGTCGCCCGGTCGCTCTTCTAGGAAAGGCGAACCATGTTCGGCAATCTAGGCTTCACCGAAATTGCGATCTTGCTGCTCATCCTGGTGCTGTTTTTCGGCGCGAAGCGCATCCCGGAGATCGGGTCGTCGATCGGGAAAGGCATCAAGGAATTCAAGCGCGGGCTGAAGGACATCAACTCGGGCGAGTCGGATCCGCCCGCGCCGCCGCCGCCGAGCAGTGAAGCGCCGAAGCGCCTCAATCAATAAAGGCAGGGTTTGATGCTGGGCAATCTGAGCGGCAGTGAGATTCTGATTCTGATGCTGATCGTCCTGCTCGTGTTCGGCGCCAACCGGCTACCCGATGCGGGCCGGGCGGTGGGGAAGGGGCTGCGCGAGTTCAAGCGCGCGTTGTCCGACGCGGAGAACAGCATTCACCGGCTTCCGTCCGAGGACGCCGAGCCGCCGCGGGACGCGAAGCCGAAGCGGCTGGTCGAATAGCGGCTAGAGCCCGACGTTCGCGGCGTCCGACGACGCCTGCGTCTTGTAGATCTCTTTTCGCCGGTCGACGATCTTGGCCTTGGCGCGCAAACCCTCGATGAACTGTTGAACCCGCGCCTGCTGCGCCGCCTGGCGCAGCTGTGTGCGCTGCGCTTCCCGCTGGGCCACCCATGCGGCCGAATCGGCGTTCTTGCGGGCCAGTGACTCGATAATGAAGTAGCCGCTCTCCCCTTCGAGCACGCGACTGCGTTCCGCGACGCTCAATCCGAACGCCGTGCCGACCACGACCGGCTCGCGCCCCAGGTAGCTCGGTGGCCGCAGCCGGGTAAACGGACCGAAGCGCTGCACCTCGAGCCCGCGCGATGTCGCTGCGGTTGCGAGGTCGGGCGCGCCACGCAGCGCGACCGCGAGCGAGTCGGCGCGCCGGCGCGCCAGCGTCTTCTGCTTCTCGAGACGCACCGCCGCGGTCACGCGCGCGCGAATGTCCCGCAGTGGCGGCACGCCACCCGCCTGTACCGAGTCGAGCTGGAAGACGTAATAGGCGGGCAGCGCTTCGATCACCGGACTCGTTTCACCGACGGGCGCTTCGAAAGCCCAGACGCTGACGTCGGGAATCACGTAGCGGCCCAGCGAGAACCGGTCGCCTTCAGTGACCTGGTAGGTCGGCGACACCTGCAGCCCGAGCCGGCGCGCCGTGCTGTCCAGCACGGTCGGGTCCGAACGCTCGGCCGCAAGACGCTCGAGCGTGTCGGCGCGCGCCTCCACCTGATCGAGGTGCACGCCCTGCAACCCAACGGGGATCAGGATGTGCCGCAGCTTGACGGAGTCGCCCTTCTCCTGATCGATCCGGATGAGGTGATACCCGAACTGCGTGGCGACCGGGGTGGAGACCTGCCCGGGTTTCAGGCCGCGTAATCCCTTGATGAACTGCGGATCGAACGACGACTCGTTGCGCTTGATCCAGCCGAGCTCGCCCCCCTTCTGGCCACTGACGGTGTCGCTCGACTCGCGCTTCGCGACGTCCTCGAACTTCGCGCCCCGCGCCAGCTCGCTGCGCACGCGCGCGAGGTGGGCCCGCGCCGCGGCGGAGTCGGAGGCGTCCGGCATGCGGGGCAGCGCGATGAACCGCACGTACGCATGCGCCGGCCGCTTGAACTCGTCGGGGTGCTTGGCGAGGTACGCCAGCAATTCAGCGTCACTGACCTTCGAGGTGTCCTGGATCGTGTAGGGCCAGACGGCGAGCGAGGCGATCCGCACCGAATCGTGCTGGTCCCTGTAGATCCGCCACAGCTTCGCGTCGGGGATGTACACGTCGCTGGTGAGATACTGCGCCAGCTTGATCCGCGGGATCTGGTCGCGGTACACCGCTTCGATCTGCGCGAGCAGCTGCCGGTCGGTGTTCGTCGCGAGGAACTGTTGCCACTTGCGGATGTCGAACTGGCTGTCGGTCTGGAACTGCGGATCGCGCATCACTTCGGGCGGCGGGGACGTGCGCGCCGCGTCGATGATCTCCGCGTCCGTGACGCGGATGCCGAGGCGCTTGTACTCCTGCTGCAGCAGCGCCTCCTGGATCATCTGATTGATCACCTGATCCTGAATCTGCTGCTCTTCTTCGCGCGTGAGCGGCGCGGTGCCGTTCTGCTGCCGGTATTGCTCGTACGCGAGCTGCAGCCGCTGCTGGTATTCGGTGATCTGAAATTCCCGGCCATTGACGCGCAGCACCACGTTGCCACTGGGGCCGAGGATGCTCATCACTTGACCGACGGCGAGCCATCCCACGAACGCGACGGCGAGGATGTAAAAGATCCACTTGGCGTTGGAGCGCATCGTGCGCAGCATGGCGACTTCGAACTCCGGTCAGAAGGAGGGGTGAAGGGGCATAAGTCTAAAAACCACAACGCACAAACTCAAGCGCACAGAGTCTCGGGTCATTTGACAGCAACGCCGGCGAAACACTATCTTCCCCCAATTCCCACATAGACTTAGGGGCCGGGGGGCTGTGGCCTATACCAGCGAGATCGACAAGCTCGAAGCGCGCTTTCGTGACAACCCCAAGGGCCGCAACTTCGCCCCCTTGGCGGATGCCTATCGTAAAGCGGGGCTTATAGATAACGCGGTCGACCTGTGCCAGAACGGTCTCAAGCTCCATCCCGACTACGTCAGCGCCTACATCGTGTATGCCCGTTGCCTCGTCGACAAGAAGGACGACGCCGCCGCGCTGGGCGTGTTCAAACAGGTCCTCGGACTCGATGGCGAGAACATCATCGCGCTGCGCGGGCTCGCCGAGCTGGCTGAACGCAACGGCAGGTACGAGGAAGAGGTCGACTGGCTGTCTCGGCTGCTGAACGCCGATCCCATGAACGGCGACGCCGCGGAATCGCTCGCCCGTGCCAAGGGGAAGGCTGCCTCCGCCCCCCAGGCTGCCACCGCGCCGATGGCCAAGCCCGATTTCGCGGTCGACCACGAGACCCCGGAACCGGTGACGTTGACGCCGGCGGCGTCGTCGTCGGCGCCCTCGCCTGACATCGAGAACTTCGAGAATCCGATCAGCTTCAATCCGAATGCGCATGCGGCTGCCAAGGCCGACGGATTGGAGGTACAGGAAGACGTCGAGTTGAATGCGCAGCAAATCGAGCAAGTCGAGATCGAGGGGCTGGCGCGCACGCAGTACGAGGGCAGTGGGATGTTCAAGCTGGATGCGCCCGAACGTCCGTCGTCCCAGGATGGACCCGATCTCGACGAGGCGCTGCCCCAGGTCGATCTGCCGCTCATCATGCCGGACGACGAGATGCGTCCGAAGGTGAAGCCACCCGCGCCTCCACCGCCAGCTGCGCGCGTTCCCGCCGCCGTCGCGCTGTCGGACGACGATGGTGCGGCGGACACCGCGACGCTCTCGCAGGCTGAGCCGGTGCTGACGGAAACGATGGCGGAGCTTTATCTGAAGCAGGGGCATCAGCAGGACGCATTGCGCGTGTACCAGGCGTTGCTCGCCCAGCGTCCCAACGACGCAAGACTGAGAAGCAGGGTCGAGCAACTGTCGCACGGTGGAAGAAAAGGATCGGGGATCTCGGCGCAGGCGTTCCTGAAGAGTATTTGGTCGGGGCGCGGTGCGTCGCCGCCGGCTGCTGCGGAGGAGCAAAGCACGCTCGCTGCCGCGTTCGACGCGGCCGGCCCGCCCCCCGGCGAGCCGTCGCGTCCCGCCGAGGATCACATCTCGCTCGACTCCGTTTTTGGAGACGAAGCGCGCCGCGCCACCGCGCCGCCCGCCGGGGAGGCTGCGCCTCCCCAGGATGGCAGCAAGACCGGAGGCTTTTCATTCGACGAGTTTTTCGCCGGCGGGAAGCCTGGTACTCCAGGCGCTGCGGAGGCCGCTGGTTCGCCGAAAACGGCGGGCAATACCAGAACGTCCGGCCGGTCGCAGCGGCCGCCCGAGGATGAGGCGGAGGCCGATCAGTTCCAGCAGTGGTTGAAAAAGCTCAAGTCCTAGTGTCTCTCCACATCGCCGTGCTGAACGGCCCCAATCTGAATCTGTTGGGTGAGCGTGAGCCTGAGATTTATGGCCACACCAGCCTTGCCGAGATCGAGCGGGCGACCAAAGCGCACGCGCGCGCGTTGAGTGTGGAGTGCAGCTGGATTCAGACGAATCATGAAGGTGAGCTCGTGGAGGCGATTCAGGGTCTTAAGGGCCGTGCCGACGGCGCGGTCATCAATGCCGCGGCATTCACGCATACCAGTCTGGCGGTGCGCGACGCATTGCTCGCCGTCCGCGTGCCATTCGTCGAGGTGCATCTCTCCAACATTTTCGGACGCGAGCCGGAGCGGCGACGCTCGTTACTGGCGGATCTCGCCGTGGGCGTCGTGACGGGGTTCGGGGCCGACAGCTATCGTCTGGGGCTCGAGGGCCTTGTCGGCAGCCTCAAGTCGCGATAGGCGGCCGGAGCGGCACGCGGCACTCGCCGCGCTGCTCGACGCCGAGGGAATCGACGCGCTGCTCGTCACCGCGCGTCCCAACATCCGGTATCTGACGGGGTTCAGCGGCTCGGCGGGCGTCGTCGTAGCGACGCGCACCACCCAGCTCCTGGTAACCGATTTCCGCTACGACGAGCAGGCCCGGCAACAAAGCGGCGCGGTCGCGCGGGTCGAAATCGAAGGGACGAGCGTGTGGGACCGGCTGTTCAAGGAGCTGCCGACCGTGACGAGCGGGACGCTCAGCCTGATCGGCTTCGAGGCGCACGCCATCACGGTGAAGGAAGCCGAACGCTTCTCGATGGGCCCCGGCGCCGCGTGGCGTTGGAAAGGGGTCGGCGAATTGGTCGAGCGGCTGAGGGTTCGCAAGGACGCGGGGGAAGTCGCCGCGATCCGCGCGGCCGCAGCGGTGGCCGCGGCTGCGCTGCGCGATACGCTCGCCGAGGTGCGACCGGGACAGACGGAGCTGGCGATCGCGGGCATGCTCGAGGGCGCGCTGCGGCGGCACGGGAGCGAGGCGCATCCGTTTCCGACGATCGTCGCCAGTGGCCCCCGCAGCGCGCTGCCGCACGCGCACACCAGCGCGCGCACGGTAGCGGCAGGCGAGTGGCTGCTGCTAGACTTTGGCGCCGTTGTGGACGGCTACTGCGCCGACGTGACGCGCACGGTGGTGGTGGGTGGGCGTGCCGATGAGTCGCAACGCGCGCTGTACGGTCTGGTGCAGGACGCGCAGCGGCGCGCCCGCGAAGGCGTTCGCGCCGGCATGAGCGGCCGCGACGCCGACGCGCTGGCGCGCGATCCGATCGAAGCGCGCGGGTTCGGCGCTGCGTTCGGGCACTCGACGGGCCATGGTGTGGGACTCGAAGTGCACGAAGCGCCGCGGCTGGCGCGCACGGCGAACGATCCGTTGCCCGAAGGCGCGGTCGTGACGATCGAGCCGGGCGTGTACGTCGCGGGACGGGGCGGCGTACGCATCGAAGACGACGTCCATTTGTCGCCCGAGGGCCCGGTGCTGTTGACCGACGGCTGTACGGACCTCGTGGAACTGGTGTAGGGGCTAAGGGGGGGTATCTTCTCGGTATGAAGCTCGACATCATCGCCCAGATCGTGCAGATCCTGAAGGACGCCCCGGAAGTGGGCGCCATCGAGATCCGCCGCGGCCTGTTCGGCGCATGGTCGTCAGTACGGGTTTCCAAGGCTGGGCACGGGAATACCATTGGTGGCGGCCCGGGGGGAACACACGTCATCGTGTCGCACCCCGCTACAGCCCCAGGCGCTCCCACCAGTCAGCAGTCTCAAGCCCAAGCCCCCGCCGGTCCGCAGCTCAGTGAGATCAAGTCGCCGATGGTGGGGACGTTCTACCAGTCTCCCGAGCCGGCCGCGCAGCCCTACGTGAAGGTCGGCAGCCGGGTGAATGTGGGGCAGGTGGTGTGCATCATCGAGGCGATGAAGATCATGAACGAGATCGAGTCCGAGGTCTCGGGTGTGGTTCGGGAAGTCACCGCGCAGAACGCGCAGCCGGTGGAGTTCGGCCAGGTCCTTTTCCGGGTGGATCCGCATGGGTGAGGCGACGCAGAGCAATCTGCCGGCATTCAACTTCAAGCAAGCAATCACGCACATGGTGCAGCGCAACGGCTCCGACTTGCTGCTCAAGGTCGGCCGGCCGGCGACCATCCGTGTGAACGGCGATCTGGTTTCGCTCGATACGGCGCCGCTCAAGCCGGAAGAGCTGAAGTCGCTGGCCGAGCAGATCATGACACCGCGGCAGGTCAAGGAGTTCGCCGAGCACAAGGAAGCCGACTTCGCCATCGGCGTGCCGGGCGTGGGCCGGTTCCGGACCAACGTCTACCAACAGCGCGGCACGGTTGCGTTCGCGTTCCGGGCGATTCCGTACGAGGTCAAGCAGATCAAGGAGCTGAATCTGCCCAGCGTGCTCGAGGAAATCGCGCTCAAGCCGCGCGGGCTGGTCCTGGTCACCGGCGTGACGGGGTCGGGGAAGTCGACGGCGCTCGCCGCGATGATCAATCACGTGAACACGAACCGGCGCGTGAACATCATCACGATCGAAGACCCGATCGAGTTCCTGCACCGCGACCAGCACGCCAACATCTCGCAGCGCGAGGTCGGCAACGACACCCTGACGTTCAACTCGGCGCTGCGACACGTCCTGCGGCAGGATCCCGATCTGATCCTGATCGGCGAGATCCGCGACATGGAGACGTTGGACACGGCGCTCAAGGCCGCGGACACCGGACACATGGTGTTCTCGACGCTGCATACGACGGACGCGACGCAGACGGTCAGCCGCGTGATCTCGTTCTTCCCGCCGCACCAGCACGACGAAATCCGCCATCTGCTCTCGACCGCGCTGCAGGCCATCGTGTCGCTGCGCTTGGTGCCGCGCAAGGACGGCCGGGGCCGGGTGCCGGCGGCGGAAGTCCTCATCAATACGGCCGCGGTCGCCGACAACATCCGTGATCTCTCCAAGCAGCTCAGCATCCCCGACCTCATCGCCGAAGGCTCCGTCCAATACGGCATGCAGAGCTTCGACCAGTCGCTCTTTCAGTGGTACCAGCAGGGCGTCATCAGCTATGAGAGCGCGATCTTCTACGCGTCGAACCCGAGCGAATTCGCGCTGAAGGTCTCGGGCGTCGACTCGTCGGGGAACCGGCTGGGTGGGGCCGACCAGGCCGGGGCGATCGAGCTGACGCCCTGATGTTCAAGAAAGTGCTGATCGCGAACCGCGGGGAGATCGCCCTGCGGGTGATCCGCGCGTGCAAGGAGCTGGGCGTCGAGACGGTGGCGGTGTATTCGGAAGCGGACCGCGAGTCGCTGCACGTCCGCTTCGCCGACGACGACGTCTGCATCGGCCGCGCCCCGAGCCGCGACAGCTACCTCAACATCCCGCGCCTGATCGCCGCCGCCGAAATCACCGGCGCCGACGCGATCCATCCCGGCTACGGATTCCTCGCCGAGAACGCCGAGTTCGCCGAGAAGGTCAGCGCCTCGAACATCGCGTTCATCGGGCCGACGCCCGATCAGATCCGCCAGATGGGGGATAAGGCCGCGGCCCGCACGTTGGCGAAGCAACAGGGCGTGGCCACCGTGCCCGGCTCGCCGGGACCGGTCGAGTCGATGGAAGAGGGCCAGCAGGTCGCCGGCGAGATCGGCTTCCCGGTGATCATCAAGGCGGCTGCGGGCGGGGGCGGGAAGGGGATGCGCGTGGCGAACGATCCCGATCAGTTCGGACAGTCGTTCACGCTCGCCAAGCAGGAAGCCCTCGCGGCGTTCAACTCCGATGAGGTCTACATCGAGAAGTACCTCGCGCGCCCGCGGCACATCGAGATCCAGATCATGGGCGACACGCACGGAAAAGTCATGCATCTGTGCGAGCGCGACTGCTCCGTGCAGCGCCGCCACCAGAAGCTCGTCGAGGAGGCGCCATCGCCGGCGGTCGATCAGACGCTGCGCCAGGACATCGGCGACTCCGCGGTGAAGCTCGCCGAGTCGATCGGCTACGTCGGTGCCGGGACGATCGAGTTCTTGCTCGATGCCGACGGGTCGTTCTACTTCATGGAGATGAACACGCGCATCCAGGTCGAGCATCCCGTGACCGAGATGTGCACCAACTTCGACCTGGTGAAGGAGCAGATTTCCGTCGCCGCCGGCGCGCCGCTGTCGTTCGTCATGAACGGCCATCGGCTGCGCGGCCACGCGATCGAGTGCCGCGTCAACGCCGAAGACCCGAGTCGCAACTTCCAGCCGTCCCCCGGCGTCATCACCGCGTATCATCCACCCGGCGGGCCCGGCGTGCGCGTGGACACGCACATCTACGCGGGCTACACCGTCCCCCCGTACTACGACTCGCTGCTCGCCAAGGTGATCGTGCACGGCAATACGCGGACGGAGGCACTCGCCCGTATGCGGCAGGCACTCGACTCGTTTATCATTGAGGGCGTGACCACGACGATTCCGTTCTTGAGCCGAGTCATGCGCCACCCGGACTTCGTCGCGGGCAAGGTGGATACGAAATTCCTCGAGCGCGAGCCGCAGCTCCTCAAAGATCAAACATGAAAATTGACGTCTATCACACCCCACTCGGCCTGAATGCAGGAGACTTGACCGGCCGGGCGGTCGTCGTCATTGACGTGCTGCGTGCCAGCAGCACGATCGTCACGGCACTGGCTGCCGGGGCCAAAGCCATCGTGCCCGCCGCGAGCTCGGAAGAAGTGGTGCGGCTCACGTCCAACCTGGAAAAGAACGGCATCGTGCTCGCCGGCGAGCGCCGCCTCGTGAAGATCGAAGGGTTCGCGTTGGGGAATTCGCCGCGCGAGATGACGGCAGAGGCGGTGGGCGGCAAGACGCTGTTCCTCGCCACCACCAACGGCACGCCCGCGCTGCTCGCCGCACAAGGCGGCGACCCCGTGCTGGTCGCGGCGGCCCTGAACTTCAGTGCCGTGGCGGAGCGGGCCCGCACGTTGTTCACCGAGCGGGGCGACCTCGTCATCATCTGCGCCGGCCGCGACAAGCAGTTCGCGCTGGAGGACGCCTACACCGCGGGCCGCCTGATCAAGGCGGTGAAGAAAGGCGTCCCGCCCAAGAAGCTCACGCTCAACGACGCCGCGCAGGTCTCACTCGATCTCGCCGCGCAGCAAGGTGGGTGGCAGGATGCCCTCGGCGCCAGCGACGCGGCGCGGCAGCTCGGTGAGGCCGGCCTGGGCGACGACGTCAAGTTCTGCGCCAGTCCCGATCGGCTGTCGATTGTCCCCGTGTACGCGGACCGTCGTATCGCGGCATGAATCACAAGGCGCGGCAAGAACTCATCGGCATCGCGGCCCTGCTGGTGGGCGTCTTCCTGGGCCTCACAGTGCTCCCCCCGCCGGTCGCCCTCACCGGCAGTTGGGGACGGACGATCGGCGGCGCGTTGTGGCAGTTGTTCGGCCTGGGCGCCGTCGTCGTGCCGATTCTCGGCGTGGCGTGGGCGCTCGCGGCATTCGAACGCCTCGGCGCGCTCTCCTGGGGCCGCGCGGCATCGCTCGGCGCCGGTTTGATCCTGCTCATTCCCTATGGTATCGCAGTGGCCATCGGGCCCGCGTTTCCTCCTGATTACACGAGCTGGACGCGGAGCGAGCGACTGGTCGGGCTGTTTCCCGGCTTTCTTGAGAATGGCCTGGAGAGCGCGATCGGCACGGCGGGAGCGGTGCTGATCGGACTGTTCGCCTTATCCGCCCTCGGGGTTTTGACGATTGGCTGGCATCCGCTGACGCTATTGCGGCAGCGGGAGCAGGGAGCGGGGAGCAGGGCGCCCGAGAAACCCGCTCGTCCATCGCGCGGCTTTCCCGCGGACGACCTCGAGCCCACGAAGCCGGCTCCCCGCTCCTCGCTCCCCGCTCCCACCGTTCGGAGGTCGAAGCCCGCACCGCCTTCCAAACCGGCCCCGCCACCTCCTCCGGGCTCCCTCACCCCGCCCATCGAGCTGCTCACCGAAGGGCCGGGAGCGGTGGAAGACGCCGACGCTGCGCAGATCGAAGACATGGGCCGGCGGCTGGTATCGACGCTGGAGACGTTCCGGGTGGGCGCGCAGATCACGAACAAGACGGTCGGCCCGGTCGTCACGCGCTTCGAGCTGGAGCCGGGGCGTGGCGTGAAAGTGGGGCGCGTGTCCTCACTCGCCGACGATCTCGCGCTCGCGATGCGCGCGCAGTCGCTGCGCATCGTCGCGCCGATTCCGGGGAAGGCGGCGATCGGCATCGAGGTACCGAATCCGACGCCGCGGCTGGTACACGTGCGGGATCTCATCGACAGTGCGGAGTTTCGCCGCGCGGCCCGAATTCTGCCGGTCGTGCTGGGACGCAATCTCGAAGGCGACGAAGTCGTCGACGATCTTACGAAGATGCCGCACCTGTTGATCGCCGGGGCGACGGGCTCTGGGAAATCGGTGTGCATCAACGCGATCATCACGAGCCTGATCTACGCGCACGGTCCCGACAAGCTGAAGCTGTTGATGATCGACCCGAAGATGGTCGAGTTGTCGATGTACAGCGCGCTGCCGCATCTCGGGCTGCAAGTGGTGACGAGTCATCACAAGGCGGCGAACGTGCTGAAGTGGGCCGTCTGGGAGATGGAGCGCCGCTACCGCTTACTGCACGCGAACCACGCGCGCAACATCACCGACTTCAACAAGAAGGTCGAAGCCAAGACGCCTCTCAAAGGGCCGCGCGAGACGCTGGCGACGCAGGCCGGGATTCAGAAGGAGCTGCCGTTCGACGCGGTCTACAGCGGCGGGATTCTCCCGTACATCGTCCTGATCGTCGACGAGCTGGCGGACCTCATGCTCACCGTGCAGGGCGAGATCGAGACGCCGCTCGCGGTGCTGGCGCAGAAAGCGCGCGCGATCGGCATTCATCTCATTCTCGCCACACAGCGTCCGTCGGTGAACGTCATCACGGGCCTCATCAAGGCGAACTTCCCGTGCCGGATCGCATTCCGCGTGTCCGCGAAAGTCGACAGTCGCACGATTCTCGATCAGAACGGCGCGGAGACGCTGCTGGGCAACGGCGACATGCTGTTCCTGCCGCCCGGGAAGAGCGAATCGATGCGCGTGCAAGGCGCATTCATTTCGACGGACGAGACCGAGCGTCTCATGGAGTGGTACAAGGCGCACGCCGCCGCGGCGGTCGCCGCGCCGGGAACGTCGATCGACGAGCAAGTCGCCGCTCTGGAGAAAGCCGAGAAAGAAGGAGAGGACGGAGCAGGGAGCACGGAGCAGGGAGCGGGAGAGCGGGACCCGTTGTTCCGTCAGGCGGCCGAGGTATGCATCCAGAATCAGCTCGGATCTACGTCGCTATTGCAACGGCGTATGAGCATCGGGTACGGGCGCGCCGCCCGGATCATCGACCAGCTCGAGCTGGCGGGGATTCTGGGGCCGGCGAATGGGTCCAAACCGCGGGATGTGCTGCTGGGACTGGAAGAACTGGACGATCTCACTGGGCCCGCCAGCGCAAATTCTAGCGGCTAACGGGGTCACCGCTCCCGGTGCGCAGTTCTGCACCGGTGAGCGGTTTTCCGATTACTTGCACCGGCCGCCGATCGATATCTTCGGCGGCATGTCGAGCGGCATTCACAGCGATCCCGCGGATTGGCGCGATCCACGCCATCGCCTCGGCGTCGCCGGTGAAGAGCAGGCGATCCGTTATCTCCAGAGCCGAGGCTGGGAGGTGGTGTCGCACCGCTTTCGGGTGGGGCGCATCGAGCTCGACCTCGTCGCCAGGCGCGGCCACCTCGTCGCCTTCGTCGAGGTCAAAGCGCGGCGCGGGACGGCCTTCGGCAGCCCATTCGAGGCGATCACGGGTGCCAAACGGCGCGAGATCGTGAAGGCAGCGCGGGTCTGGATGGATCGGTATGGGCAACATTCCGACGTCTATCGCTTCGACTGTATCGCGATTGTTGACAATAAGTTAGAGCATCTCGAGGACGCCTTCCGTCCTGGATGGCGATAAGAGCAGGTTCGGTATATATTCGGGTCTCCAAACCAAGCGGAGCCCGCCACCATGTCGAGGTCCATCATGGCAGAACAACCGCAGCCCACCAAGCTCACCGACGATCGGCGCAAAGCGCTGAACCTCGCCATCACCCAGATCGAGAAAACCTGTGGGAAGGGGTCCATCATGCGGATGGGCGCCGACTCGCCGCAGGTGCGCGTGGCCGGCATCTCGACCGGTGCGATCAATCTCGATGCGGCGATCGGCATCGGCGGGATTCCCCGCGGCCGGGTCACGGAGATCTTCGGGCCCGAATCGAGCGGCAAGACGACGCTGGCGCTGCACGTGGTGGCGAGCGCACAGCGCCTGGGCGGCGCCGCCGCCTACATCGACGCCGAGCACGCGCTCGATGTCGAGTACGCGAAGAAGCTGGGCGTGGACATCGAGAACCTGCTCGTCTCGCAGCCTGATACGGGAGAGCAGGGCCTCGAGATCTGCGAAATCCTGGTGCGTTCCGGCGCGGTAGATGTGGTCGTCATCGATTCCGTCGCAGCGCTCGTCCCCAAGATGGAAATCGAGGGGGAGATGGGCGACTCGTTGCCCGGGCTGCAAGCCCGGCTGATGAGCCAGGCGTTGCGCAAGCTTGCCGGCGCGATCAATCGCTCGCGTACCGCCGTGGTCTTCATCAACCAGCTGCGTGAGAAGATCGGCGTCATGTTCGGCAACCCCGAGACGACGAGCGGCGGACGGGCGCTCAAGTTCTACGCTTCCGTCCGGCTCGACATGCGCCGCATCGCGCCGGTCAAGGATCGCGAGGTGGTGATCGGCAACCACGTGCGCGTGAAAGTGGTGAAGAACAAAGTGGCGCCGCCGTTCCGGCAGGCGGAGTTCGACATCATGTTCGACGAAGGAATCAGCCACGAGTCGCTGCTGGTCGATATCGCGGCGGAGGCCGGCATCATCGAGAAGTCAGGCGCCTGGTATTCGTACGGCAAAGAGCGGATCGGGCAGGGGCGTGAGAACGCCAAGCTGTACCTGAAAGACCACGCCGATATGTCGGCCGAAGTCGAGGCACGAGTGAAGGAGCACCTCGGCATTACGGCGGTGGCCGGACCGGGCGGAGAAGTCGGAGCGGGTGGCGATGAGGAGACCACCACGAGCGAAGAGTGATCCTCACAGGACTCGCCCCCGATCCACGCCGGCCGGACTATAGGCTGATCGAAGTGGATCGGGGGCGTTTTGCATCCCTGCCGGCCGAGTCGTTGGTGGGTCTGGACCTCGTCGTCGGACAGGCAATTCGCCCGCTGGTCTTCGAGCGGCTGCAGGAGCTGGCCGATCTCGAGGCCGCCCATCGGGCCGCGCAGCGCGCGCTCGCCCGCCGTGCCCACGCTCGCTTCGACCTGCGTCGCCGCTTGCTGCAGAAGCAACACCCGCCCAAGGCCGTCGATGCCGCCCTGGATCGATTGAGCGCCGTCGGGTTGCTCGACGACGCTCATTTCGCCGTCGAGTATGCCGCCGCCAAGGCTCGACGCGGGCGCGGCCCGGCGCGATTGGTGCGCGATCTTCAGGCTCAGGGCGTCGAGCGGCGCATTGCGGAGGAAGCCGTGCGAACGTCTTTGGCCGCCGAAGACCTTGATCCGACGCAGGCGGTACGTGCCCTCGCCGAGAAGCGGTCACGTCAGCTGGCCGGATTGCCCGCGGTTGTGAGGAAGAGACGGCTCGTCGCGTTCCTGGTGCGTCGCGGTTTTAATGGCGGGGAGGTCCGGGCGGTGGTTGAATCCCTTAACTCCTAGTTGCACTATATTTTACCGCCATGAAGTCCGCTGACATCCGCCGCAAATTCCTCGACTTCTTCAAAGCCCGCGGGCACCAGGAGGTGCCCAGTGGTCCCTTGGTGCCCCCCGACGACCCCACGCTGCTGTTCACCAACGCCGGCATGGTGCAGTTCAAGCGCGTGTTTCAGGGTCTGGAACGTCGTGACTACACGCGGGCGGTGACGTGCCAGAAATGCGTGCGGGCGGGCGGCAAGCATAACGATCTGGAACAGGTCGGCCACACGGCCCGCCACCACACCTTCTTCGAGATGCTCGGCAATTTCTCCTTTGGCGACTACTTCAAGAAGGAAGCGATCGAGTATGCCTGGGAGTGGGTCACGAGCCGCGAGTGGCTCGGCATCGATCCCGATCGGCTGTACGTCACGGTGCACCACAGCGACGATGAGGCGCGCAAGCTGTGGCGCCAGGTGACCGGTATCGCCGACAATCGGATCTACGGCCTCGGTGACAAGGACAACTTCTGGCAGATGGGTGATACCGGACCGTGCGGCCCGTGCTCAGAGATTTTGGTCGATGTCAGGAGCAGGGAGCGAGGAGCAGGGAGCAGAGCACCCGCTCTCGATGAGTTCGTGGCGCTGAGCGAAGACGGCAAGTTCCTCGAGATTTGGAATCTCGTCTTCATGCAGTACGACCAGCAGCCGGACGGTACCCGCTCCCCGCTGCCAGCTCCCTCCGTTGACACGGGAGCCGGGCTCGAGCGCATCGCGTCGGTGATGCAGAGTGTCCCATCCAATTTCGACACCGACCTGTTTCAACCGATCATCGCGCACGCCGTCGAGATCGTGGGGCGCCCGTACGACCGCGGGCCTTCCGGCGCGCCCTATCGCGTGCTCGCCGACCATGCGCGCGCCGTCGCGTTTCTGCTCGCCGATGGCGTCTACCCGTCGAACGAGGGACGCGGCTACGTGCTGCGCCGCATCCTGCGGCGCGCGGTGCGCCACGCCTGGCTGCTCGGTCGCCGCGAGCCGACGCTGGCGCAATTGACCCGCGCAGTCAGCGGCGTGATGGGCGACGTGTATCCGGAGTTGGTGTCGAAGGAGCAGCACATCGAGCGGGTCACGCGGGCCGAAGAAGAGCGCTTCCTGGAAACGATCGAAGGGGGACTGGAGAGGATGGAGGAGTTGAAGGGAAGGGCTGTGATCACGGGGGAGGATGCATTCAAGCTATACGACACCTTTGGTTTCCCAATCGACCTCACGCAAATGATTGCCTCGGAGCGAAACCAAACGGTGGATGTCGGGGGATTTGAGCAGGCGCTGGGGCAGCAACGCCGCAGGTCGAGGGCGGCGAGAAAAGTCGTCGTCGAGGGGCGGCAACGGGGCGGCGAGTGGGTGGAGGTGAAGAAGAAAGGGCAGCAAAAGTGGATTGGCTACGAGGCCACGAAAACTGAAACGGAGCCGATCGCATTCCGGCAGACGGGTGATCAACTCGAGATCATCCTCGAAGAGAATCCGTTCTACGCGGAGTCAGGCGGTCAGGTGAGCGACACCGGCGTGGTGAAAGGTGACGGCTGGGAGTTGACCGTCGAGGATGTCGAGAAGGTCGACGGCAAGAGCGCCGTCGTCGGGACGTTCGGCGAGGCGTTCGAGCCTACGGCGGCGGTTGCACAGGTCAACGAGGCTCGACGCCGCAACATCGAGCGCAACCATACCGCCACCCACCTGGTGCACGCCGCGCTGCGTAAGGTGCTGGGTACGCACGTCCGCCAGGCCGGCTCCGTCGTGGCGCCGGACCGCCTGCGCTTCGACTTCAGCCACCATGGCCCGATCGCGGATGACGCACTCGCCCATATAGAGGAAGAGGTCAACGAGCACATCTGGGAGAACCTCGCCATCGAAACGCGGCAGATGGCCTACAAGGACGCGATCGCCGCGGGCGCCATGGCGTTCTTTACGGAGAAGTACGGCGACATCGTGCGCGTCGTGGATGTGCCGGGCGTCTCACTGGAGCTGTGCGGCGGTACCCACGTCCCCACCACCGGGCAGATCGCGCTGTTCCGCTTCACGCACGAGACCGGTGCCGCGGCCGGCGTGCGACGCATCGAAGCGCTCACCGGGCCCGCGGCGTATCGCCACGCGCTTGACCTGCAGAGCCGGCTGTCGGAGGCGGCCGGATTGCTCAAGACGCAGCCGGAGCACCTCGCGCGTCGCATCGAGGCGATGCTGGAAGAGAACAAGAAGCTCGAGAAGCGGGTCGCCGAGCTCCTAAAGGGAGCAGGGAGCGGGGAGCAGGGAGCCGTCGAAAAGATCGGCGATGTGGAGCTGCATGTAAGCGAATCCCGACTCGACGATCGCAACCAGATCGCGGCGATTATGGATGGCTTCCGCGCCAACCATAAGCGCGCTATTTCCGTGCTATTCACGACAGGCGAACGCGCGGGGATCCACGTGGCCGTCACGGACAGCTTGATTGGTCAAGGCATCAAGGCCGGCGATATCGCGAACGCAATCGCGGCAACAACCGGCGGCAAGGGTGGCGGCCGCCCGCAGTTTGCATCCGCCGGCGTCGGTGATACAGCGAAGCTGCGCGACGCTCGGGAACAGACGCCGCGCATTGTGAGGGAACTGCTCAAGCGATGACGCGAGAGGACGTTCTGGCCTGGTTGGACTCGCGCCGGCCGTCGCCTCCGGAGACGCTCCGTCGAAGGATCGATCGCGCGATCAATGAGCTGCTCCCTGCTCCCAGCTCCCTGCTCCCGGTTTACCTGGCGCAGGTTGGCCAAACGCTGCTCGAGGGGGTGGCGGCCAAGCCGAACGGCGGGCGCGAGCTGGCGCTCGATCTGCTGGCGGCCGATGCATTCGCCACGTATGCCTTCGAAGCACAAGCCGAAGCGGGAGGAGGCGAGGAATCGCATGCGACTTGATGGTACGGGTTTGCTCGTGCTCGTCGATCCTGTCCGCACCACCGGCGCCGAAGCGGCGCGAATCGGCCGGGAAGCGAAGGCGGCCGGCGTGCGGGGTCTGTTGATCGGGTCGTCGTTCGACGGCGCCGCGCAGACGCGGGAAGTCGCGCGCGCGCTGCGGGAGAACGCGCCCGGCATCCCGGTCGCGCTGTTCCCCGGCTCGGCAATGCAGCTCACCGACCAGGTGGACCTGGTGCTGTTCCTGTCGCTCGTGTCGGGCCGCAATGCCCAGTATTTGATCGAAGAGCACGTGCGCGCGGTGCCGTTTCTCCAGCAGCATCCGGTCGAGACGCTCTCCACCGCCTACATCCTCATCGACGGCGGCCGGGTGACGAGCGTGGAGTCGGTGAGCCAGACGCGACCGCTCCCCGCCGACAAACCCGAGCTGGCGGCGGCGCACGCGACGGCGGCGACGTTGATCGGGATGCAGGCGGTGTATCTCGATGCAGGCAGCGGCGCCGAACGGCCCGTCACGGCAGAGGTGATTCGCGCCTGCCGCGCCGCGGTCCCGGGGCGACCCCTGTTCGTCGGCGGCGGCATTCGCACGCCGGCACAGGCGCGGGCGGCGCGAGCGGCGGGCGCGGATTTCGTCGTCATCGGCACCGTAATAGAGGAAAAGCCTCGAGAGGCGCTCGCGGCGTTCGTCGAGGCTGTGCGGTGAGCGTCGAGAAAATCCGGGAGTCGCTGGGCGGCCTCGCGACGCTCGCCGGGCGCGTTGCCGCCGAGCAGGCGGACGAGATCGCGGCGATCGCGGACCGATATGAGGCGACGCTGCGCGGCGGCGGCACGCTGTTCTTTGCGGGGAACGGCGGCAGTGCCGCCGACGCGCAGCATCTCGCCACCGAATACGTGGTGCGGTACCGGACGAACCGGCCGGCGATGCGCGCCGTTGCGCTCACGACCGACACGTCGTTGCTCACGGCGTGCGCCAACGACATGGGCTTCGACGAAGTGTTTGCGCGTCAGGTCGAAGCGCTGGCGGAGCCGGGTGATCTGCTCGTGCTGCATTCGACCTCCGGCGAGAGCCCCAACGTCATTCGCGCCGCGCAATCGGCGCGGGCGCGCGGCGTGGGCGTCGTCGCCTTTCTGGGAAAAGGTGGCGGGCACCTGAGGGAGCTCGCCGATGCGGCGCTCGTCGTGCCCGCCGACGACACCGCGCACATCCAGGAGCTGCATCTCGCCATCGAGCACATCATTTGCGATCTCGTCGAGGACCGGCTCAAGGGATGATCGATCTCGCCGGGAAGCGCGCGTTCGTAACGGGTGGGGGCAGGGGTATCGGACGCGCGACGGCGGTAATGCTGTCGCGCGCAGGCGCGAAGGTCGCGGTCGGTTATCGATCCCGGAAGCCCCCCGGCGATGCGCACGTCGTCGCCGCGGTGCGCGGCGACCTCGGCACGGCGACGGGAGCGAAGAAAGCGGTCGCCGAGGCGCTGCGTGCGCTGGGCGGCGAGCTGGACATTCTCGTCGTCAACCACGGTGTGTGGCCGCCGGACGACGTGCCCGTCGCCAAGCTGAGCGATGAGCAGTGGGAGGCTACACGCCGCGCCAATCTCGACGCCGTGATCTACGTCTGCCGTGAGGCCATCCCGAGCATCGCGAACGGTGGGACGATCGTGCTCGTCGCCTCGACAGCCGGCCAGCGCGGCGAGGCGTTCCACGCCGACTACGCCGCTACGAAGGGCGCCGTCATCTCGTTTACCAAATCTCTGGCCCTCGAATTGGCGCCCCAGATCACGGTGAACTGCGTTGCGCCGGGGTGGGTCGATACCGATATGTCGGCAGCCACGCTCAAGGCCAAGCCCGCGCTCCTCGCCACGATCCCGCTCGGCCGCGCGGGGAGCGCCGAGGATATCGCGGGACCGATTGTGTTTCTGTGCTCCCGGTTAGCGCGGAACATCACGGGTGAGATCCTAAACGTGAATGGCGGATCCGTGCTCTGCGGATGACGTTCCCATCTCAGCTGCCCATCCCCCCCGAGGTCCTGAAGATCGCCAGGAAGCTGGAGGACGCGGGCTTCGAGACGTGGTGCGTCGGCGGGGCGATTCGCGACAACCTGCTGGGCCTCCAAAACCACGATTTCGACCTCACCACGTCGGCGCCGCCCGCGGAAGTCCAGAAAGTGTTCAAGCGCACCGTGCCAGTGGGGATCGAGCATGGCACGGTGGCGGTGCTCGATGCCACCAATCAGCCGCACGAAGTCACGACGTTTCGCAAGGACATTCAGACCGACGGACGCCACGCCGTGGTCGAGTTCGGCGTGTCGCTCATGGACGACCTGGCGCGACGGGACTTTACGATCAACGCCATCGCCTACCACCCGATCACGCACGAGTGGCGTGACCCCTTTCAGGGCGAGCAGGACCTCGGCAAGAAGCTGATCCGCTCGGTCGGCGATCCCAACTGGCGCTTTCAGGAAGACTATCTGCGGATCCTGCGCGCACTGCGATTCAGCGCGCGCTTCGAGTTCCGGATCCATTCCCGCACGCTCGAGGCCGCCAAGGCAAACGCGCAGGGACTGGCGCAGCTCTCGGCAGAGCGCGTGCGCGATGAGTGGTTCAAGGGCATCCAGACCGCGAAAAAAGTGTCGAAGCTCGTGACGCTGTGGCGCGACGTCGGGGCGACCCGCATCTGGTTGCCGGAGCTGGGGGATGCGAGCGCTGTGGATAAGCTGCCGCGCGATCCCGTCCTCGTGACGGCATACATCGCGAAGGACCCCGCGTCGCTGCTGATTCGTCTCAAGAGCTCGAACCGCGATATCGAGCGCGGCCGCGCGATCGGCAAATGGCGCGACAGCTATCCCGACCCGCGCGACGCCGCGCGCGTGCGAAAATGGCTGGCCGACACGGGCGAGTACGCCGACGATCTTCTGGTGGGGGCATCCGACGCGTTGCGGAAGACCGTCGCGGCGGTGCGCGTGGCGAATCCGCCGCTCGGGTTGAAGGACTTGGCGGTGAAGGGCGACGATCTTATCGCCGCCGGCGTGCGTCCCGGTCCGGATGTCGGTGAAGCGCTGGCGCGTTTGCTCGAGGAAGTGCTCGAAGACCCGTCCCGCAATACCAAGGAGTACCTGCTCTCTCGTGTCTAAGGCCCTCCTGTACGCACTGGTCGCAGCCGCCGGCAACGTGCTCGGCGCGCTGGCTGTCACCCGCCGCGCCGTGCGCGAGCTCGCGGTCATCGAGCATCTGCTGGCGTTCGGGGCGGGATTTATGCTGTCGGTCGCGATCATCGAGCTCTTGCCGGAGGCCTTTGCCCGCAGCGGCGCCGTCGCCCCCGCGCTGGTGCTGGCCGGCTATCTCGCGGTGCACCTCACGCAGCACACCGTCACCCCGCATTTCCACTTCGGCGAAGAGACGCACACCATCAGCTCGGTGGCGGGGACGTCGGCGCTCGTGGGGTTGTTGCTGCATACCTTCTTCGACGGCGTCGCGATCGCCAGCGCGTTCCAGGTCCGCCCAGAGCTCGGCTTCATGGTGTTCATCGCCATCTTCCTGCATAAGCTCCCCGAGGGGGTGACGATTTCGAGCATCATGATGGCCGGTGGCCGGACCGGCGGCCGGGCGATCGGCGCGGCCGCGCTGCTCGGCGTGGCGACCCTGCTCGGCGTGCTCCTGACCGATCAATTGGGATTCCTCGTCCAGCATGGATTGGCCCTGTCGGCCGGTGTCGCCATTTATGTCGCCGCGTCGAACCTGGTGCCGGAGCTGCAGGGTAAGAGAGGATGGACGCTGCCGGCGGCCTTCTTCGCGGGGGCAGCGGTATTTTTCGTGACCAAGATGCTCATGGACGGCGCGTCGTGACCGAGCCTACACTGTTCCAAGGATCTACCGAACCCCTCGCCGCGCGCATGCGGCCCAAGACGCTGGACCAGTTTCTTGGTCAAGAGCATCTGCTGGGTCCCGGCAAAGCCTTAGGCGACTTGATTCGTCGTGGCGACGTGGGCTCCTGCATTTTCTGGGGCCCACCGGGCTCCGGCAAGACCACCCTTGCCAAAATCATCGCCAACTACACGGATCGGCACTTCGAACCGTTTTCGGCAGTCACCGAAGGTGTGGGCCGCGTCCGCGAAATCATCAAGGAAGCCGAAGAGCGGCTCAAATATCATGGTCAGGGGACGATTCTGTTTTGCGATGAGATCCATCGTTTTAACAAAGCGCAGCAGGACGCATTTCTTCCGTGGGTCGAGAACGGGATCATCACGCTGATCGGGGCGACCACGGAGAATCCGAGTTTCGCACTGACGGGAGCGCTGCTGTCCCGCTGCCGCGTGTTCGTCTTGGAGCCGCTGAACGACGAGCATATCCGGACCGTGATCGAGCGAGCGCTCGATGCATCGGGAAGAGCGAAGGGGGAAGCGGGAAGGGTACTGGCCGAGGACGCGATCGCGTTACTCGTGCAACACGCGCAGGGTGATGCGCGGCGGGCGCTCAACACTCTCGAGGCCGTTCTCAAGCACATCCACGCTTCCCCCGTCCCCCTTCCCGCTTCCCCAGAGGTGATCCGCCAGGTGCTGGAACGACCGCTCCCCGTCTACGACAAGGGCGGCGAGCAGCACTTCAATCTGATTTCCGCGCTGCACAAGGCGGTGCGCGGATCGGACGCCGATGGCGCGCTCTATTGGCTGGCGCGCATGCTGGCGGGCGGGGAGGACGCGCTCTACATCGCCCGGCGCCTGGTGCGCATGGCGGTCGAGGATGTCGGCCTGGCCGACCCGCGGGCGCTCAGCGTCGCGCTCGCCGCCAAAGACGCGTATGACTTTCTCGGCAGTCCCGAAGGGGAGCTCGCCCTCGCCGAGGCGGCGGTCTACCTGGCGACGGCGCCCAAGTCGAACCGCGTGTACACGGCATTCGGCGAGGCGCAGGCAGCAGCGGAGCAGCACCCGGCCGAGCCGGTGCCATTGCACATCCGCCAGGCGCCAACGCCCCTTATGAAAGAGCTGGGATATGGCGCGGGGTACAAGTACGCATTCGACTCCGAGAATGCCTATCTGCCCCAGGAGTACCTCCCCGAAGTGCTTCGCGGAGCGAAGTGGTACGAGCCCACGACTTTCGGATACGAGAAGACGGTGAAGGAACGGATTGAGTGGTGGGAGCGACTCAAGCAGGACGCGGCAGGCGAGCGCTGAAGAAAATCACCTGACCACATGTACCTCCGGGATTGGTACGACACAGCGGCCGCCCCAGTCCCGAATGTACTCGAGCTCCGGAACGATTTGGCCCTGTAGGTTCCCGGGGAGGATCAACACGTAATCCGGACGGGTCTGGCGGATCCGTTCCGGAGGCTGGATCGGGATATGGGTGCCGGGCAGATACGTGCCGTGGTTGTCGGGATTGCGGTCAACGGTATAGTCGACCAGGTCGGTGTGAATGCCGCTGTAGCCGAGGAGCGTATTGCCCTCCCCGGGCGCGCCGTATGCCGCGATACGTTTCCCGCCGCGCTTTGCGGCAATCAGAAAATCCAGCAACTTGCGTTTCGATTCGTGCGCGCGTTCGGCAAACTGCGCGTAATACGGCAGCGTATCGACGCCGGCCTGGCGCTCACGCGCCATGACCGTGTCGACGCGCGGCGTAATGGGTCGAAGCGGATCCTCGCTGTGGCACGCAAACAGCCGCAGCGATCCGCCGTGCGTGTCGAGCTCGTCGACGTCGTAGATCGTCAGGCCGTTCTTCGCAAGGATGTGCGTCGCCGCGAGCAGGGAGAAATAGGAGAAGCGCTCGTGAGCGATTGTGTCGATCTGGTTCTCGGCGACGAGGCGCATCAGGTGTGGGACCTCCAGCGTGATCACGCCGCGCGGCGCCAGCAGCAGCTTCATCGCCGTCACGAACTCGTTGACGTCGTCCACCTCCGTGAGCACGTCGTTGCCGATCAGCAAGTCGGCCTGTATCCCCTCCCGACGCAGCGCGCGGGCGGTGCCGCAGCTCAAGAACGCGGTGCGTGTCGGGACGCGACGGGCGATCGCCGCACCCGCGACGTTCGCCGCGGGCTCGATGCCGAGCACGGGGATCCCCCGCGCGACGAAGTACTGAAGCAGGTAACCGTCGTGGCTCGCGACTTGGACGACGAGATTGGCGGGCGTGAGCCGGAGCTCCTCGATGGCCCGATCGGTGTAGTGCCGTGCGTGGTCGAGCCAGTACTCGGAGGCGGACAGATTGGCGTGCGGGCGGACGATCTGCTTGGCGGTGACGTCCGCCGGGACCTGCACGAGGAAGCATGCTTGGCAGACCCAGACGTGCAACGGATAGAACGGCTCCATCTGGTTCAGCTGGTCCGCGTGGAGATAGCGCCCGCGCAGCGGGGCCATGCCGAGATCGACGAACGTGTGCTGGAGTCCGACACCGCAGCAGCGGCATGTGGGCGCGGCGGCCCGCGTTTGCAGCGGCGCACTGAGCGTGGCAGTCATGATCCTTGTGCACGAGTGCAGGAAGCAGGCCAGCCTACCCCTACCAGGCGCCGAACTTCCCTGCGACGACCGGCAACGTACCCAGCATGATACGCAGGTCTTCGGCAATCGAGCGCCGCCCGATGTACTCGAGGTCGAACCCGAGTTTCCGGCGGACATCTTCGATCGAGCTATCGTAATGCTGATTGATTTGCGCCCAACCGGTGATGCCCGGCCGGACCCGCTGGCGTTCCTGGTATCGTGGAATCTGCTCCCGCAGGCGGACAAAGATAGCGGGCTGCTCCGGACGCGGGCCCACGATGTCCATGTCTCCAAGCAGCACGTTCACCAATTGCGGGAGCTCGTCGAGGCGGTAGAGACGCAGGAAACGTCCGACGCGCGTGACCCGCGGATCGTCCGGTGTTGCCCACACCTGGCCGGGCTCGTCCAGCCCGTGACCGTTCACTCGCATCGTCCGAAACTTGTAAATCGTGAACGGTTTGCCGCCGTAATCGGCCTCACGGTAGCGCGTACCGACCGGGAGCAGCCGGCGGCGATTCAGGCCGACGCGCGTCTGGGTGTAGAAGACCGGCCCGGGCGAGCTCAGTCTGACGACGAGTGCAACCAGCAGCATCAACGGCAGAACGAGGACGAGTGCGGTGAGCGCGATCGCGATGTTCAGGGTGCGACGCAGCAGGGCCTCGGCGGAAAGTGCCGCGGCGCGTGGCCCGTCTCGTCGTCGCGAGAAGGACGGCTGTTGCAGGGCAATCGGGATCGTGGTCATCCGCTCGGGCTCGAGATGTGGTCGCCCCGAGGAAACGCAGACGCCATGCCTGATCCAGCCGTGCTGGAATCAGGCACAAAACCTCAGGTTTTGTCGCGAGCGGACGACACGTTTGTGGTGAGCAGTTGCTACAATGACCGGTGTTGCTGGGCTGCTACATCAGTGCTGCGACTCGATGCCTTCCTCGTTGACGTTCTGCGGCTCGGCGCCGCTGAGGATCTTGCGGTCCAGTCCGTGACGCTCCATCAAGCGATAGAGCGTCGTCCGATCGACACCGGCCACGCGCGCGGCGCGTGACATGTTCCCGCCGGCCTGGGCCAGGAGCTGCTTCAAATAGTGCAACTCGAAGTCCGCGACCAGCCGATCGCGGGCGGCGTAATACGGCTCCTCGGTCGAGACATTGGTTGGCGCCCAGCCCTTCACCTCCTCGGCGGCGCGATCACCAGGAGCCGGGATATCCTCCGGTCTGATCTCCGCACCCGGCTCGAGGAGGACCACCATGTGCTCCACCACGTTCTGCAGTTCGCGCACGTTGCCCTTCCAGGGCCGGGCGCGAAGCGCGCGTACGGCGGCGTCCGCGAACCGAGGGAGCGGCATCGCGGCGCCACGGTGGCGCAACCAGTAGCGCGACAGGAAGAATTCGGCAAGCACCGGTATGTCGGATGGCCGCTCGCGCAGCGGGGGCACGTGCAGCGGCACCACGCGGAGGCGGTAATAGAGATCTTCGCGCAGCACATGCTGCTCGACCGAATCCTCGGGACTGCGGTTGGTGGCCGCGATGAATCGCACGTTGACCACGGCGTCGGTATTCTCGCTGCCCACGCGACGCACGACGCCGTCCTGAATGACGCGGAGCAGCTTCGCCTGGATGGACTTCGGCATCTCCACCAGCTCGTCGAGCAGCAACGTTCCGCCGTTGGCCGCTTCCAGGAGGCCCGGTTTATCGCGCACCGCGCCCGTGAATGCGCCTTTGACGTGGCCGAACATCTCCGATTCGAGTAGCGGCTCCGGTAAGGCGGCGCAGTTCACCGCGACGAGAGGCCTGCTGCTCCGGCGGCTGTGGTAGTGAATCAGCTGCGCGATCAGCTCTTTGCCGCTGCCGCTTTCACCCGTGATGAATACCGACGCATCCGTGGGAGCGACCCGCCGGGCGAGGTCCACGACTCGCTTGAATGCCGGCGCCGTGCCGAGCACCTTGACGAGCTCGCTATTGCCGTGCTCACGCGCGAACGCCGCCTGCATCGCGTACGATTCGCGGGCGACCATGATGGCATGTGCCGCTCGGCCGATCAGAATCTGCAGGTGAGTGGCGGAAAACGGCTTGGGAAGATAGTCCCAGGCGCCGGCGCGCAGCGCTTCGAGACTCGTTTCGATGCTCGGGTTCCCGGTGATCATGATGGCGATCGTGTCGGGGTGCGCATCGAGGCACGCGCGGAGCAGCCGCATCCCCGGCACCTCGGCCATGTAGAGATCGAGTAGGACCACGTCGAACGGCGTGCGCTTCAGGACGTCCTTGGCCTCTTCCCCGCGGCTGCACAGGCTGACCTGATAGCCTTCGTATTCGAGCACGCTGGCGCAGCTCTCGCGCAGCGTGCGCTCGTCATCGACGATGAGAATGCGAATCGACGACTTGACGTCGGGTGTGAGCTGCGAGATCGCAATGATTTCGGAAGCCTTATTGGACCGGCTCGTAGAGCCGCGCGAGGATCGTTCCGAGGGTTGCGGTCCGGCCATGGTCATCTCCGATGGAATTAGCTGTCCTGATGGCACAGAATAGGCCCGGCGACTACATCGCTGCAATGTTCGCTATGACAAGGAGTTGCGTTTCGCAGCCAGCCCCACTGTGGCGCCGGGCTGACACTGCGGCTCTATCAAACCCGGGAGTGTTGCAAAAGTGCCACACCCCTCACGCCTGCGGAGGTGTGCCGTCGACGGAGCGCGCGTGTGCGGCGGTGGGGCGGCGGCGACGGTCAGCCGGTTCTGGCGGCCTGCGAGTATCCAGTATTCAGCGCCATGCGTGGCACGGTTCTCCTCGGCCGATTCACGGGGGCGGCGGCGGGCGCCCGCTCGCGAAAATACGCGACCGTGCGGCGCAGTCCCTCTTCGAGATTCACCGTGGGGACGTACCCTAATTGCTCGCCCGCCCGGGCGATCGAGGCACGTGAGTGGCGCACGTCGCCTGGCCGGGTGATGTCGTAAATCGGCTCGATGTCGACGCCCACGAGACCGGCGATTCCTTGCCACAACTCGCGAATGCTCGTGTCGGCGCCGCATCCGATGTTGAAGACCGCGCCGGCGGCCTGTTCCGTGGGTGCGTGACAGGCCCGCACGTTCGCATCGACGACGTTCGTGACGAACGTGAAATCGCGGGTCTGCGCGCCGTCGCCGAAAATCACCGCAGGATCGCCGTTCAGGGCGGCGGCGATGAACAATGGGACGACGGCACCGTATTGCGAGTCGAGGTTCTGGCGCGGTCCGAAGATGTTGAAGTATCGCAGCACCACCGTCTCGAGCCCGTACGTGTGCCAGAAGGCCTGGCAGTACGCCTCGGCCGCCAGCTTGGACGCGGCGTACGCCGAACGCGGGTGAGGCAGGAGCGCTTCGTGCTGGGGGACTTCGGCGGCGTCGCCATACGCGGCGGTCGATCCAGCGAATACGACGCGGCGCACTTTGGCTTCGCGCGCCGCGAGCAGAACGTTCAATGTCCCGGTGACATTGGTATGATGGGCGGCGAGCGGTTTGCGCAGCGATCGTGGCACGGACGTTACGGCGGCTTGATGGAATACGTAATCCACGTCCTGCATCGCTCGGCGGCAGACCTCCAGCCGGGCGACGTTCCCGCGAATGAAGCGGATACGATCGCGAACGGCACGCAGATGCTCGCGCCGACCGGTCGACAGGTCGTCCAGCACCGTGACCGCAGCACCATCCTGGAGAAGCCGCTCGACGAGGTGGGAACCGATGAATCCCGCACCGCCCGTGACGAGGTATCGCATGCCGGCTGCTGAGGCACGAACCGGGCCACGACCCCCGGCTTGCTTCTTGCCCCGAGCATCCTGCGCCTTTGTCGTGCGGCGACCACACGTGGGTCGCGCGCTGGCGGCTCGTTCCTCGTCTTGCAAGGAGCGCAGTAATGCGTGATCTGCTGTCGCGTGTGCGCCGCACCCCCGAGCGGTTGCTCCACTCGTTGCGACGCCGCAAGGCGCTCGACGCGCTGCGGAGCCGACCCAGGCCCAGGACCGTGCTGGCGGTGTGTCATGGGAATATTTGCCGCAGTCCAGTCGCCGCGGCCCTGCTCAGCCGTGAGCTGACGGCGCTCGGGGTTGACGTAGAGTCCGCCGGGTTCATCGGCCCCAACCGGCCTCCGCCCCAAGCCGCTATCGCAGCGGCCGCACGCCACGGAGTGGACCTCTCCGAGCACCGGTCGCGCTTGCTCACCGCCGACCTTGTGCGCGCGGCCGACCTCATCATCGTGATGGACCCGGCGCAGCAGCGCGTCGTATGTGACCGGTTCGGGCTGCGGCCGCGCGATGTGATCGTGCTGGGAGATGTAGATCCGGCCCCGGTTGAAGCGCGGACGATCCGCGACCCGGTGAATGAATGCGTGGCAGTGTTCGAGCAGACCTACGAGCGGATTGCGCGCTGCGTGCGGGAGCTCACGAGCGTTCTCGAGCAGGCGGACGGCTAGCAGGACGAACCACGGGTCGGTGCGGATCTTGCTCGTTCATGGGAAACTCAACGCGCGGGGGGGCTCGTGTCGTGCAGTCATGTGCTGTCGATCGACGTGGAGGACTGGTTCCAGGTCGAGAATCACGCCGAGGCCATCCCGCGCGAGCGGTGGCCGCGCTGCGAGCTGCGCGTCGGCGGCAATGTGCGCCGATTGCTCGATCTGCTCAGTGCGGCGGACGTGCACGCGACGTTCTTCGTGCTCGGGTGGGTCGCGGAGCGGCTTCCCGAGCTGGTGCGCGACATCGCCCGAGCCGGCCACGAGATCGCGAGCCATGGGTGGTCGCATGCGCCGATTTGGGATTTGAGCGAGGCCGCGTTCTTCGATGAGGTCGTCCGCTCCCGCAGGCTGCTCGAGGAGCTCAGCGGGCAGCCGGTCATCGGGTACCGTGCACCCACATGCTCCATTACGACGTCAACACTTTGGGCGCTCCGGTCACTGGCTCGAGCTGGGTACCGCTATGACTCGTCGATTTTCCCGGTGCGCCACGACCGCTACGGAATCCCGGATGCGCCAAGCGGTGTCCACCGGCGTGAGGAGGGTATCTGGGAGATTCCGCTGTCGGTGGTCGAGCTAAGCGGGGCTCGGCTTCCGGTGGCCGGGGGAGGCTATCTCCGTCTCTACCCTTTGTGGCTGACCCAGTGGGCCTTCCGCCGCCTCGAGCGCGCCGGCCGACCGGCAGTGGTCTACCTCCACCCGTGGGAGTTCGATCCAAGTCAACCACGCGTGCCTGGCGTCGGGCTGCTGCGCACCTGGCGGCATCGCGTCGGGATCAGCCGCAACGCTCACAAGCTCGTGTCGCTGATGCGCGAATTTCGCTTCGCTCCAGTGCGTACGGTTCTCGAGGAGCTCGGGGTCGAGCTAGAGCTGTGGCAACCACGCAGCGATGTGTACGCCTCGTCCCACAGCCGCAGGAGCTAAACGCGTGCGGCCGACCTGACTTCCACCGGGAACAGAACTTGCCCTTGCCTCCATCATCCTGAACTAATCCATCGTCCTGAACTCCAGGAATTGGCAATGAAGATATTTGTTCGGGCAGTCGTGCTCGCGGCTTTCCTTTCGGCGGCCTGCCGGGAGACGCAGTCGCCTGAGCCGCAGGTTCCTACGACGCCGACCGTTTCCGGCCAATACATCGTCGTCTTCAAGCGAGGGGCGGTCAACATCGACGTCCTCGCGCGGACGCTGGTCGGCCAGCACGGCGGCTGGCTCAAGCACACATACACGACCGCACTCCATGGATTCGCGGCGCGCTTGTCCGACTCCGCTGTGGCGGCGCTGCGACGAAACGCCCTCGTCGACTACATCGAGCCCGATCAGCTAATCAGTTTCGCCGCCACTCAGACGATGGATGCGAACGGTGACCCGTGGGGGCTTGACCGGATTGACCAACGGTCGCTGCCGCTGGATCGCAGCTACACCTACGGATCAACGGGTGCTGGCGTCCATGTGTACATCATCGACACAGGCATCTTGACGACCCACCCCGAGTTCGAGGGCCGGGCCGACATCGTATACAACAACGCCGGTGGGGATGGGCAGGACTGTAACGGCCACGGCACCGCCGTGGCAGGAGTGGTCGGCGCCGCAACCTACGGCGTCGCCAAGAAGGTGTCGCTGCACGCCGTTCGGATTGCTGACTGCGGTTGGGTGTTTGCCCTGTCCGGTTTCATCGCGGGTGTGGATTGGGTGACCGCGAATCACCAGACTCCCGCGGTCGCGAATATTCCGTTGCAAGCGGACCCCTCCGCCGCGTTAGCGACCGCGATCAAGTCGCTGTGGGACTCGGGCGTGTTCGTGGCTACGACGGCCGGCAACCACAGCCAGGACGCTTGCGTTGAGGCTTCAGGTGCGACCCCCTTCGCCGTCGCGGCGTCGACGAAGTTCGATATGAAAGCAGATTTCTCGAACTTCGGCAGCTGCGTCAAAATCTACGCGCCGGGAGAGGTCATTAAAACGACTTGGCTCGGCGGCTCCACGAACGTGGTGTCCGGCACTTCGTTCGCGGCTCCACACGTGACGGGTACGGCCGCGCTGTACAAGGCGACGTTTGGCGACGCGCCGTCTGACGTCGTGGCCAACTGGATCCTGAACAACGCGACGCCTGGTGCAATCATCGGGAACCCCGTTGGCACGCCGAACCTGCTCCTGTACAGCCCAGCCGCAGCGCCGCCACCACCGCCGCCACCGCCACCGCCGCCGCCGCCACCGCCACCGCCACCGCCGCCGCCGCCGCCGCCGCCGCCGCCACCGCCGCCGCCGCCGCCGCCGCCGCCA
>Ga0137409_10000194_pt2 | contig 46007 bp, 42 predicted proteins | sample CZODoug1_16funga_FD_122059 | JGI IMG/M metagenome (GOLD analysis project Ga0137409, IMG submission 122059) | Vadose zone soil fungal communities from Angelo Coast Range Reserve, California, USA - CZODoug1_16fungal (Hybrid Assembly) | ecosystem: Environmental > Terrestrial > Soil > Vadose zone...
GTTATGGAGGATGGCAGTGCAGATTCTCGAAGGAAAAGTCGTCCTGGTCACTGGCGCGGGCAACGGCATCGGCGCCGAGATGGCGGTAAAGGCCTGGATGTCGTGACCGCCTTCTCGCAAAAGCGACCGCCGAAATTCGGAGCGGGAGCGAAAATCAACCCCGAGGATTGACATGGCGTCTCCGGAACTGGCACAGCTTGTCGCAAGACTGCGTGCAACGAAAATTTCAGGTGACCAGCCGATCGAAGAGATGAGGGTGAGTTGGGACAAGTTTGCCACCGCTTTTCCACCTGCCCCGGATCTTTCGTTTGCCTCCGTTGCGGCGGGGGGGGTGCCGTCCGAATGGGTGTCCGCTCCCGGTGCCGACGAAAGCCGCATCGTTCTGTATCTTCACGGTGGCGGATATTGTATCGGCAACCTGGCAAGCGGTCGTAATTTCGCCGGGCGCGCCTCCCGGGCCGCCTGCGCCAGGGTCCTGTCCGTCGGCTATCGGCTGGCCCCGGAAAATCCCTTCCCGGCAGCGGTGGAAGATGCGCTCGCCAGTTATCGTTGGTTGCTCGATCAAGGCATCCCGTCATCCAGGATTGCACTTCTTGGAGATTCGGCGGGCGGCGGCCTTGCCATTGCCACGGCCGTAGCCCTGCGCGACGCGAACGACCCTTTGCCGGCAGCAATCGTGGCGGTCGGCCCATTGACCGATCTGGCGAAGGAGAGCCCGTCCCTGAAAGAGCGGGCTCATCTCGATCCAATCGTTACCTATGAGGGCAGTATGATCAATGCGCGGCGCTATGTCGGCCAACATGGCGATCTGAAAAATTCGCTTGCCTCTCCCCTCTACGCCGCTCTCGAGGGGTTGCCGCGCATGCTCATCCTGGTGGGAACGCATGAATGCCTTTTCGACGACTCCACACGGTTTGCCACCAAGGCAAAAGCGGCGGGAGTTCCGATAGAACTCGACATCTGGGAAGAGATGATTCACGACTGGCCGCTTTTCGCGGACGTTCTTCCCGAGGGACATGAAGCGATCGAGAAGATGGGACGGTATATCAGGGCGGCTATTCCCTGAGTCCTGCGGCGATCGATCCGCGAACCATCGCCATGAAATGAATGAACTGCCGATTGAAGGATTCGCCAAAGATGACAACAGCGCCAGCAAACACTGGATCACGCCCGGCCGGCGGTATGACCATCGGCGTGATCGGCATTGGAGACATGGGTGGGGCGATAGCGACGTCGCTCTTGCGCAACCGCTGCGACCTGGTCGTGTCCGACTTGCGGGCGGCAGAGGTTGAAAAGTTCGTGTCCCAGGGGGCGCGGGCAGCGAGATCGTTGGAAGCACTGGCCGATGAATGCGACGTCGTCCTCGTGGTCGTCGTCGACGACAAGCAGGTCGCCAGCGTGGTTGGTAAATTGCTGCAGCATCCGGGGCGGCTTCACAGTATTATCGTCAGCAGCACTGTTCTGCCGGCAACGGTCATAGCGCTTGAAGAGGAAGCAGCAAAACGAGGCGTGAGTCTGATCGACGCGCCGGTATCGGGCGGGGCGGAAAAGGCGTCGCGCGGCCTCATCACGGTGCTGATCGGAGGCGAAACGGCGGCAGTCGATCGATGCCGGCCGGTCTTTGAATCCTTCGGCAAGAATATTTTCCATGTCGGGCCTCTGGGAGCAGGAAGCGCGGCCAAGTTGGTCAACAACCTGCTGAGCATCGGGGGCAACATGCTTCATCTCGAGGCGATGGAGCTTGCGCATGCCTATGGCATCAGCGAGGATTCGGTCGTTGAGTTCGTCACCGTCAGCGCCGGCGATTCGCGGACCTTGCGGACCTGGGGACGGATCGATCGTGCCCGCCGTTCGCATTATTTGTTCGGAACCCCGGCGATTTATGAAATGTTTTCGAAAGATGTGAAGAATGCGGCGAAAGCGGCCGGCCAGCGCGGCGTCATCCTCCCGATTGCCGCGACCATCGGTGCGTCGATGGAGGAAAAAATGAAAGTCAGGGACACGTTCGTAGAGGAGCACGGAATGACTGCGCCGCTGCCGCGGTGCAGGATCTGCGGTCAGGAGTTGGCAGCTCCGTTTCGCCATGCGGGCGTCCATCCCGAATGTGCCTACGATCCCGAGGGACAGTCGGATCGTTAGTAAGCGTCAGCCAATTGGTGCCTTGGCGTTCATGCCTAGAGAGGTCAATGCAGGCTCGTCTCCCCGTCCTGGATCTCGCCCGCACCGGTCACCCACCAGACCACGTTCGGAGAGACATATTTCTTGGTCGCGGCTCTGAAACCTTGCGTCGATATGCATCCCATGAATTCATGGATGAATTGTTCATTAGCCTTTGACATCGTCACTTCTCATTTACGTGCTCCAACACGGATTCGCCGTCCGGATATTCAACCAACTCAACACGAATCCCGTCGGGATCGGTACAGATCAACCATTTTCCCTGAAGCTTGGGGTGATCGAATATCGTACGCGTCGATTCGACGATACTGCCGCCATAGTCCACGACGCGCTTCGCCACTTCCTCGATGTCGCGCACCCATACGGCCAAATGGGTGAACCCCAGCTTGTTCATCGGCCGCCTTTCAGAGGTTCCGCAATGACCGGGCTTCTCGAAATAGAGAATTTCGAGCTTCAGGTGATCGCGACGGATCATCTTGGTCTGGAGATAGAGGTCATCATCGATTTCCATGACTCGTTTCCAGCTGCTGCCGTAAAACGGGGCCCCCCGAAGAACCTCGAAACCCAACCCGTCGCACCAAAACCGTAAGGCGCGGTCGAGGTCCGACACGCAAAGCCCGATGTGGCCGACCATCTTGATAGGCATTTCCAATCCTCCAACTCAACATGCCGCGGAGAGCGTCCGCTACCCTTTCGCTTCCGATTTTTCGCGTTGCAAGACAGCTTCACCGGCTGGATAGTCAACGAATTCAACACGAATTCCGTCGGGGTCGGTACAGATCAACCATTCTCCCTTGATCTTGGGATGATCGAAAATCGTGCGCGCCGATTCGATCACACTGCCGCCATAGTCCACGACGCGTTGCGCCACTTCGTCGATGTCGTTCGCCCATATCGCCAAATGAGTGAATCCCAGCTGGTTTATCGGCGACCTTTCACGGGTTCCGAGGGTGCCGGGCTTCCTGAAATGGAGGATTTCCAGCATCATGTCGTCACGGCGGATAATCCGTGTCTGGAGATCGAGGTCATCGAGTTCCAAGACTCGTTTCCAACTGCTGCCGTAAAATTCGAATTCCCGAAGAACCTCAAAACCCAGCCCCTCGCACCAAAACCGCAAGGAACGATCGAGGTCGGAGACGCAAAACCCGACATGGCCAACTGACTTGATAGGCATTTCTGGTCCTCCCACTTATCTCGCTGCGACAAACCGTTCCGTCTCACCAAAGATGTTCGGTATCGAGTACGATGCACAAGACGTGCGTCATGCCGCGGCAGCGGTCGATATGGCCCACCCCGGTTCGGTCCTCGGCCGTGCATATATCGCCGGCATGGAACACCTCGATTCCCCCCCCGCGTCCGCCCGTCTCGATCTCCATTTCGCCGGATAGGAAGATGCCGAAGTTATTGATGACTTCGGGGTGCCAGTCGAGAATCCCATCCTCCCAACACAAGAAACGGAACCCGACAACCGGCCGCGGGGAACTCCAGTTATTCGCAGGAGCGGCAAACAGCTCAGGAAATGCCTTGAAATACGCCTGGTCATCATCGTCGCGAAGAACCCGCTTGAGGTTGGGCTCAGAGGAACTTCGGGGATTGTGGGTTCCCGGCGGCTGGAGCTTTGCATCCGGACCCGGCCAATCCGGGGAAACGCCGATCTGAACAAGACGGCAATGGTCCTTGGCTATAGTCCTCACTTTTGAGAGCGCGGACGACTCCGCCAAGAGGACATCGCCGGACTGCAAGGGAAGCACCTCGCCGCTGGCGCCATCGATCGTCAATCGACCGGAAATCACGACGCTGAGCAACGAACCGGGTTCGCCTGATAGATTGTCGATGTCCCCATCGTCGAACCGGATGGTTCGGAAGAACGAAGAGGGGCTGAGATTTTGTTCCGCTTTTGGAACTTCCCCCCTTGCCTGCTGACGGAAATATTCCGCCGAAGAATCCCCTTTGCGATGAAGCGACGGCAGCGGGAGCGGCTGAATTTCGACGGCACCGTCTCCCTGCGCTCGGATTTGAAAGGCTTTCATCGGATGCTTACCCCTTCGTTAAGGTGTTTACACAGGCACAGGCCGTCTTACGCTAGCCCAGGCAAAGTCGTCCCCCCGTTTGCGATAGGGGTGATGGAAAGCGGTTTGCATGGTGCGCCGTTCGTTTCGGCGGGGGCTCATGCGCCCGCCGGCGAGTTATTTCAGCGTGAAACCGCCATCTACAATGATGTCGGCGCCCACCACGAATGAAGCTTCGTCAGACAGGGCGAAACAGATTACGTTTGCCAACTCCTGCGCATCGGCGACACGATTGACGCAGTTGTTCCGTGCGAATTCCGCGAGGCGTTCCGGCGGGACACCGCTGGTGAGGCCGGTCTTGACGACGCCTGGCGAAACGACATTGATCCGCAGGTTCCGGGGCGCATATTCCTGGGCCGCGGAGCGGACCAGGCCGATCACACCATGTTTGGTGGCGGTATAGGCATCTTGACCCTTCAGACCGATCGAACCGTAGATAGAGCCCGTGTTGACGATCGCGCCGCCCCCAGCAGCAAGGATCGCGGGGATCTGATACTTCATTCCGTAGAAGACGCCATGAAGATTGACTTTACACACGTCTTCCCATTCCTCGATGCTGATCTCATGGAGGGGGGCTAGTCGCCCGGCCACACCGGCATTGTTGACCGCAAGATGAAGGAATCCGAACTCCTTTTGTGCCTGGGCGACGACACGTTCGTGTTCGGCCGGCACCGCAACGTCGGCGACCGTGCTAATCGCAACGCCACCGTCCGCGACGATCGATGCGGCGACCGTCTGCACCGTCTGCACGCGATCGACCAGAAGCACCTTCGCTCCGTCGCTGGCAAGCCTCCGGGCCGTAGCCTCGCCGATTCCCGAGGCCGCCCCTGTAACCACGGCCACCTTTCCCTCGAAACGTTTTGCCATATCTTGTCCTTTTCCGCTGAAGGTTGACGCAACGAGCCATAGGCCGCGCGCCGCGGATTGGTGTGTGTGCCCGAGAGCGCGTCGAGATCCATGCTGCGCATAGCATGCCTCGCCCGTGAAGATCATGGGCTGTCGATTTGGGGAGTGTCACCAGCAAGCTGTCGTGGCCTAGCGTGGGCGCGGCATCCGCGGCGAAGCCAGGATGAGGCGGGCAAAGCGGTTCCGAGCAGCTCATCAAGTAGGTAGGTGTATCGGCTTTGCAATGGTACAGGAAATATCGAAAAGCAACAACCCACCGAAAAACATCAGGGCACTAACCGCGCCCGATCAGAGACGATCGCCAAAACAACTGGGGAGAGCTAGTTGCAATGGAGATATCAAGCTTGGAAACAAAAACGTCCGGGGGAAACGATGAAACGTCACAGCGTTAGCGGCAGGAACGAACTGCTTGTGTCGGCCGCGGCACTCATAGGCTGCGTCTCGATTACAAATTTTGCGCATGCGCAGTCGGCACAGCCTTCGAGTCGCAGTGCCGCGGTGCCGTCGGGCGGTACTTCGGAAGGTGATCTTGCGGAAATCGTGGTAACGGCCCAGAAGCGCAACGAGAAGATCCAGGAGGTGCCGATCAGCATTACGGTCGTAACGGCCGGTGACCTTGACAGGGCAGGCGTGACGAACAATTTGGACCTGACTCAAATGGTGCCGGGTGTCAAGATTGACCGGGTTGCCGGCTTCACCAATCCATCGATCCGCGGCGTTTCGACCTTCATCAATCTGCCGGGTGCCGACCCCAACATCGCGACCTATATCGACGGTATCTATCAGTCCAACCCCGCCGCCGGGACGTTCGACCTTCCGGACGTGCAGCGGATCGAAGTCGACAAGGGCCCGCAGGGCACCTTGTTCGGCCGCAATGCCACGGGCGGGGCCATCCAGGTTTTCACCCTCGATCCGTCGGACAAACTCACCGGCCATCTGGGGTTCACCTATGCGAGCTTCAACGACAAGACGGTGAAGGCCTATGTTGCCGGACCGATCATCGGGGACAAGGTATTCGGCAGTATTTCGGGGTTCGAGGAGAAAGCCGACAGCTACTACAGGAACATCGGACCGTACATGCAGCTCAACGGGATTTCATCCCATATCATCCGAGCCAAGCTGCTTGTGAAGGTGACGGACGATCTCACGCTGTCCTTCATCGGCTTTGGCGGGCAGCATTCCAACGCCAACGGCCAATTGGGCAATCCGCTCGACGGCATTTCCAGGGCTCAGACCATTCCCGGCGCGATCGTCCCGACCACGCCGTATGACGTGGCGGGCAATGTCGCTCCCGAGCAGCGGACTATCCTCAACGGCGGCAGCGGCAAGGCGGAATATGACTCCGGCATCGGAATCGTCACGCTGACCACCTCCTACAACTATACCAACGCCCACCTGGTCCTTCCTACGTTCGCCGCCTATGTGCCGGCCGGCGGGCAGTACTATCACCAGAACTCTCCCAACCAGACCTATCAGACCGAACTGGATCTGGTCTCGCCCAAGTACGGGCCGTTCAGCTATGTCACGGGCGTCGCTTATTACAACGACTCCCAGACCTTTGATCCGCTCAACGTCACCTTCAACGGACCGACGGTGGTGTCGATCTACTCCAAACAGACCAGCCATGCCTATTCCGCATTCGGCGAGGCGACGTACCAGTTCACCGACGATCTGTCCGCCATCCTGGGGGCGCGCTATAACCATGAAACTCGCGGTGTGTACGGCAACTTGTACTTTGGCGGGTTTTTCACCCCGACCCCGCCTAACGGCTGGGTGCAGGACGGCGCGAAGACGTTCGTCGGCGTTACGCCGCGCTTCTCCTTGCGCGACAAGATCAGCGCGAACACCAACGTCTATTTCACCTACAGCCAGGGCTTCAAGAGCGGGCTGTTCAATGCTTCCGCCGTTCCTGTTACACCATCGACCAAGGCGCCCGAGCTCGTGGAGCCGGAAAAGCTCGATTCTTACGAGATCGGCATCAAGTCGGCGCCGGCCAGCTGGTACAGCTTCAGCGCGGCAACGTTCCTGTACAAATATAAAAATCAACAGGAGGCCTCCGGTCGACTCGTGAATGGCGTTCCCCTGGCCTTTGACCAGAATGCCGGAAAGTCGACCCTTTACGGCGCTGATCTCGAAGGCAAGGTGAAGCCGGTGCCCGAACTTACTCTGAGTCTCGGCATTGCGCTGCTGCACTCGCGGATCGATGAATTTCGAAACGCTACGATCAATTATCCGGCGCTCCGCGATCCCACCAACCCAAATTCCCCCCGCGATAACGGCACTACAAGTACAGTCTGCGATGGCGTAACCGTAAATCCAAATGGCATAAAGTGCGATGTCACAGGAAACCAGCTGCCGCGGTCGCCAAAATGGACGGCAAACTTCTCGGGCACTTACGCCAAAGAATTTGCCATCGGAAACGCAAGCCTCACGGCGAACATCTTTCACACCGCTAGAGCTTATTATGACTACGGGAATCTTTATTCTCAGGGACAATATACGGATGTCGGCGTTCAGGCGTCATTTCAACCTGCCGCCATACCCCACCTGACTTTGACCGCGTTCGGCAAGAATCTGACGAACAATACAGTCATCCTCGGGTTATTCCCTCAGGTGACGGCGGTCATTGCATCGTGGGCGCCGCCTCGGACGTTCGGGGGCACCGTCAGTTACGATTTCTGAGTGCGACACGAAACGAACCTGATGTCTCTTTTTCTTCGAGGTATCCGCGGAAGCGTAAACCCAGGGAGGGGGTTGGTAATGCGGCTTAAACACTTGAGCCTGTGTGCATTACTGGCCCCCTTCGCGATGCCGGTTTCGGCAATGGCCGAGGAGGCGAAAGCCTCCAAGGCGCCTGAGATCGTCATGGAAGAGTTTCATATTCCCTCCACCGACGCCGGAATCACGCTCTATGTCCGGAACAAGCATCCGGCCGGCATCAAAAAGTTTCCGGCCGATAGGATCCTGCTTTATGTCCATGGCGGGGGCGGCTCATCGGAGACCAGTTTCGACCTGCGACTGAACGGCCTATCGTGGATGGATTACGTGGCCGAACACGGTTATGACGCCTATCTGGTCGATGTGCGCGGCTTCGGCGCTTCGACCTGGCCGCCGCAAATGCTCGAGCCTCCCGAGAAAAATCCTCCGGTGGTGAATACCGCCGATGCGATCCGCGATGTGGGTTCGGCGGTGGATTTCATCCTGAAGCGCCGCGGCGTCTCGAAGGTCGATCTGCTGGGCTGGTCCTGGGGAACCACCATCATGGCCGGCTATGCCGCCGCCACTCCAGCCAAAATAGAGAAACTCGTCCTCTACGCGCCGTCCTGGCTTTACCCGCCGGCTTTGAAGCTCAATCCGGCGTCTGCGACGCCGCAAACCGAGAAGCCGCTGGGCGCGTATCGATTCGATACACCGGACAATCTCGAGGCGGCGCGGTACATAGGCGTTCCAGAATCCAAACGTGCAGACTTGATTCCCAAAGGTTGGTTGGACGTTATCCAAGCCGCAAATTTTTCCCTGGATCCCGAGGGCTCCAAGCACAGTCCTCCTTATCTCCGGGTTCCCAATGGGATGATCATCGACTACCGCGATAACTGGATCGTCGGCAAACCTTTGTACGATCCAGCCAATATTGTTGCGCCGACGCTCATCGTTCACGCGGAATGGGATGCCGCCGTCCCAAGTTCTCAATCGCATGAGCTGTTCGCCAAGCTGACCAACACGCGCTACAAGCGTTTCGTTGAATTCGGCGAGGGCACGCACACCATCGTCTGGGAAAAGAACCGGTATGAACTCTTCGAGGTCGTTCAACAATTCCTCGACGAGGAGTATAATCATGGCCGGTAGAACGATCGCGGTCCCGCGAATTCCGCATCTTGATCTAATCGCACCCTAACTAGGCCAAGAGGAAAGCATTATGGTCGCTACTACCAGCCCGCTGAAGGAAACCACGGGCGTCCATATCACGCATGTCATCAAAGGCGAAACACGGCTCGGCACCGAGACCGAGTACTCGTCCGGAGGAACGAGATTCTTCACTCCGAAGCTCGATCTTCGCGAACTCGTGTGGTCGCGGAAGGAGCCTGGTCCTGCGTTCGATCTGAAGCTTGCCGAGGTTCTCGATCTGTTGATCGCCACCGGTGACGCGCTGCGGCGAGACGAAAAAGGATTCATGGCCGAAGCTGCGGAACAGGCGCGGCTGAACAGCCCCTTAGACCCAGGCGTCATTCACCGCAGTTATCAGCGTCTCCCGGATCATTTCGGCCGAGAGCGCATAATTTCGCTGATCGAGGGAGAACTCGGCGACGCCAGATTGCTCGACGAATGGGTTCCGTTCAAGAATAGCCTCGGCGGCGTGGGGGCAATCCGCGCATTCCCGCCTCGTCTGGTCCATGTCATGGCAGGGAATGCCCCCAACGTCGCTGCAAGCACCATCATCCGCAGCGCGATCCTCAAGGGAGTGCATCTGTTGAAGCTGCCTTCCAACGATCTGTTCACCGCCCCGGCCATTTTGCAGACCATGGCGGCGATCGCCCCCGGCCATCCGAGTGTGCGTTCCTTCAGCGCAGTCTATTGGCGCGGCGGCGACGCCGCGGTCGAGGGCACGATCTTCAGGCCACAATATTTCGACAAACTGGTGGCATGGGGCGGCGAAGGCGCCATCAAGAGTGCGAAAAACTACATCGGACCCGGTTTCGAACTGGTCGCTTTCGATCCGAAAACCTCGATTTCCATTATCGGCAAGGAGGCTTTGGCTTCGCCCGAACGGATCGCGGAAACAGCCGAACTTGCCGCCTCGGACTCGACGGTATTCAACCAGGCGGCTTGCTCGTCGTCTCGCTTCCATTACGTCGAAGCGGAGGATGACGAGACTCTGAACCAATATTGCGCTGAACTGCAGAAGCGCATGGGGGTCGAAAGGCGCACTGCGTCCGTCTACGCTCAAAAGGTTCCTTCCGAGCTGCGAGAGGAAATCGAGACCCTCAAGTCATTCGATGATATGTACCGGGTCTGGGGCGATTATGACGGGAAAGGACTCGTCATTCGCTCCGAGGAACCGCTCGACATGTATCCCGATGGCAAAATCGTGAATGTCGTGCGCGTCCCGAGTCTATCGGCGGCGGTCCGTTACGCCACCGTCGCGACTCAAACGGTCGGCGTCTATCCCGCCAACCGAAAGGCGGAGATACGCAATGCGCTCGCTTCCGTCGGTGTGCAACGCGTGATCACGCTCGGCGGCGCCGCAAGCATGGTCCCGGGAATGTCGCATGACGGCTTCTTCCCTCTGCATCGCATGACGCGCTGGGTCAATGACGAAGGAGTATGAGGAGCGATCATGACTGAGGGGTTTCGCCCTCAGTCGTGAGCCCAATCCGTCAAGGCCTCACAGTCCAAGCATCTGCTCACTGACGCTCCACAGCCGCGCTGCCGCCTCGCGGTCAACTGCGTGAGGCCAGACGCCGGCTCGTCCCGGCCCCGCTTTGGCGGAAACGCCTCCCTCGCCCTGCGTATGTTGCAACTGCGCAATGTCGCAATCCTCGCAATAGACGCCTCCCAGACCAGCGAGCTTCGGGCTGGTCGCGCACCAGACCTGCGTCGCCGCACCCTGTTCGACGGTCTTGAGGCCCTTGGCAGGATCGATGATCGGGGTGCCATCTTCGCTGACCGCTCCGAGACCTTTCAGGGCATCGTGCGAGAGATGCTTGACCAGCCCGGTTTCGAAAATGCGCCCGGGATGAACCGCGAAAGCACGCATACCGTCTTTCTCGCCACGCCGGTCAAGTTCGACTGCGAACAAGATGTTGGCCGTCTTGGATTGACCATAAGCCGCCCACGGATCGTAGGGACGGCGCTCAAAATCGATGTCGTCGAACACGACGGGTGAAAGACGATGCCCTCGCGACGAAAGCGCCACGACGCGCGCCCCCTGCGCCTTCTTCAGGGCCGGCCAAAGCCGAGTCGCGAGTTGGAAATGGCCGAGATGGTTGGTGGCGAATTGAAGTTCATGACCTCGGCCGTCGCGAGTAAGCTCGGGCACCGCCATGATGCCGGCACTTGTGACCAAGATATGGAGGGGCAGTCCCGTCTCCAGGAATCGGTTCGCAAAGGCCGAAATCGAGCCTGAATCCAACAGGTCCATAGGAACGACTTCGGCACCGCCGACTCCTTCTAAGTCAGTTTTCGCCCGCGCAACATCGCGCGCGGGAACGAAGACGCGCGCGCCTGCTCCGAGGAGAATCCGGACCGTTTCGCGCCCCAATCCGGAATAGCCGCCGGTGACGATGGCGACCTTACCCGTAAGATCGATGCCCCGGATCACGTCGGTTGTCGTCGAGGCGGCTCCGAACCCCGAGCCGATAGGCGATTGTGGTGTAGACATCGTTGCACCTCCTTGAGGCGATTGAGATTCCGCCGATTCTTACCTGAGAGTTCCCGTTTTCAGCCTGGGCAACACCTCAGCGGCGAATCGCTCAACCTGGCGCCGATAGGCCTCAGTTTCCTTTTCCATTGGGGAGACGCAGAATGTCGTGCAACCCACGTCGATAAATTGCTGTAGGCGAGCCAGAACGTCGTCCGCCGATCCAACCAGGGCAAGCTGCTTCAACTGTTCCACATTCGCCGCCAACTTCAAATCACGCGGGAAACCGAAGTTGAGTTCCAGCGCCTTGGTCACCGCGGCATGCGAGTCATCCAAAAGGAAGTGCAGCAGGAGTCCGCGCTCGAACGGCTGTCCGATGCGGCCGGCGCGTGCGCGGGCTTCGTCGATGGCGGCGCTGCTTCTTTGGAATCCCTTCGGGGTCACGAAAAACCCTAACCAGCCGTCCGCCAAGCGCCCGATCCGATCGAGTGCCGCCTCGGCTTTTCCGGCGAGGTAGACCGGAATAGGCGGTGGCAGCGGACTGACGCTCACGCCTGAGAAGGAATTGAACCGACCTTCGGCATCGACGGCCTCTCCGGCATAAATCCGCCGGAGCAACGGCAGCGCTTCCTCAAGGCGGGCGCCGCGCTCCTTGAGCGGAACGCCTGCAGCCTGCCACTCCTTGGGCCACTCGCCGCCGATGCCAATGCCAAGGCGCAGACGACCGTTGGAAAGGGTGGCCAAGGTCGCGGTCTGGGCGGCGACGATCGATAACGTCCGCATCGGCAGAAGCAATACACAGCTGCCGATCCCAATGGTCCGCGTGCGCGCCGCGGCGAATGTCAGACTGGTCAGGGCCTCCATGAAATGCCAGGGATGAACAATGTGGTCGCCCGCCCAAACCGCGTCGAAACCGACGGCTTCGGCCCACTCGGCCGTTGACCCGATACAAGAAGCGTCGAACGCCGTTTCGCGGGGGGCATGGGTCGGGAGCATGAGGCCGCATTTCATGGGACTGGTCATTGTCGGGCGTCCTGGGTCCGGGAAGCTTTCAGATTAATGCGAGTGCAGCGAGCCGTGGCTTTGTCAGACTAGGCTTGGCTGAAACGCCGGTGAGGATAGAGCTGGGCTGCAATCGAGTTTTTTAGAACTGCCGGTGCGCCTCCTGCGACAAGCGCCGTTATGGCATCGCGCAATGCCGTCTGGACCGGAAAATCCACAGTGACGCCGTCCCCGCCGTGCAGCTTCGTCGCGGTCAACGTGACCTGAGGCGCCATCTGCGAGCCGTTCAATTTGGACAGGCTTGCTTCAAGAACCCGCGGGAAGACCCCTTGATCCGCGGTGGCCGCGGCCCTCCAGGTCAACAGTCGCTGAGATTCGATGGCAAGATACATGTCCACCAGGTCATGATAGACCGATTGAAACTGAATGATCGGCTTGCCAAAAGACGTGCGATTGTCGACATAAGCGAGTGCTTCGTCATAGGCGATCCCTGCCAAGGCAAGGCTGTAAATGGAATTGTGCAGCCTTTCCATGTTGAAGCCTGTCATGAGCTCCCGAAAATGGCCAGCTCCTCTTACGACATTCTCCTTGGGGATCCGGCAATCCGTCAGGATGACCTCGCCATGAGGCAAGCCCCGGCAGCCGAACCATCTGACCCCACGCAACACTTCGCAGCCTGGCGTTCCCTTTTCGACCAGCACGCACCCTACGCCTCGGGCGCCCGGGATAGAGTCGAACCGAGCGAAGACGGCGTAGAGTTCGTTGTGAGGCGAACCGGTGATAAACCGCTTATGTCCGTTGATGATGAAATGATCGCCATCGGGAACGGCCGTCGTCTCCAGGTCCGTCAGATCCGAGCCATGATTGGGCTCGGTCAGCGCGATAGCGCAGCCGATATGCCCACTGACAATGGAAGGAAGATATTTTTGCCGCGTCCGGTCGTCCTCGGAAAGGAGAATCATCGACGGCCCGGGTCCCGTGGTCGAGAACGGACCCTCGCCCAGGATCCACGAACGCGACGTGCGTATCAGTTCCTCGACCACAATGGCGTAATCGAGGGCGTCGCCGCCTTTCCCGCCATATTCGCGCGGAATGGTCAATCCGAGTAGCCCGGCATCGCGCAGGGACGCCACGACCTCGTCATAGGGCGATTCATCTTCCGCGTCCCATTTCGCGTACTCCCCACGCCACCGCAGCCCGACCTCATGCGCCGCAGCCTTCAATGCCAGCTGACTCGAAGAGAAATTAAAATCCATGGTGCCTTATGGACGCCTCCCGATGTGCAAGATCTCGGTGTGATGATCGACAGGTGAGGCTGACCTGTCTGCCATCACACGTTGTAGTCCTTGCGCAACCTTTCGGCGTCTACCTTCCTTTACTAAGAGTTAGTTCACTCGTGAGGGCAGCCTACGTCGGCCGACTCACATACCCTGATTGACACGCCTGATCACGTTCCGCGAGGTGAGTCATAGCTTATACGGCCAGAGATGCTCCGTCTCGATGACAAAATTGGTCGTATGCATCGCTCCGCGGACGCGGTTGAGATGTCCTTCGCCGGTTCGATCCTCCGAGAGGCAGATGTCGCCGGCGCGAAAGATCTGCTTCTCGCCGCTGCCCACCTCGATCTCCAGTTCGCCGGAGGCGACGAGCCCGAGCTGATTGATGACGCAAGGATGGAAGTCCATCTCACCGTCTTCCCAGCACAGCATCCGGAAGCCCGCAATTTGTCGCGGCGCGCTCCACTGATCGGGGACGTCAGGAAACAGTTCCTGGAACTCGGTGAAATAGGCCTTGTCGTCCGCGCCTTTATAGATTCGCTTGATGTTGGTCGTCGTTCCCTGACGCGGGTTGATGGTGCCGGGGCGCTGCAGTTCGGCCTTGGGGCCCGGCCAATCGGCCGCAACATCGATTTGCAGCAGGCGGCATTGGTTGCGGACGTCGAGGACAACCTCGGGTGCGCTTGCCCCGTCGACAAGAAAGATATCCCCAGGTTTCGGGTTAGCAGTCTGCCGCGACCCGGCCATTAGCGACACATCGCCTGAAATGACGAAGGACAGCAACGCTCCCGGCTGGCTGGCGAGCCCTTTGAACGCTCCGTCAGACAGCACGATCGCGCGCAGAAAATTCGAAGGAATGGGGTTGAAGTCCTTCCCTCTCGGGATTTCGCCCGTCGATTGTTGGCGATAGCGGTCCGCGGTGGCAACGCCCTTGCGCTGTATCGTCGGCAGCGGAAGATCGGTGATCGCCAATGTTCCGTTCTGGTGCGTCGATACACGAATTGCTTTCATGGAATGCTCCCTCAGCTCAATTGCCGTCACGCGCAAATCATCGAGGACAGGCGCCGTTCGATGATCTCCTCCGATTCGGCGACGATGCGATCGACCAGAACCCTGACCGTCGGGATGGTAAAACGTGCCTTCAGCATCGGAGCTTGTCGGAAAGCTCCAGTCTTACTCGACGCGACCTCTTTCCGACCTATCGAAATTGGGAGGCGCCTGCTTCGCAGCGAGCACCCATGATGACAAGAGGCGTGCCAATTCACGCCGCTTCGTCAGCTCAACGCCGCTCAAACGGGGCTTCGCCCGGCTGAGCAACTTTACCAGGCTCGCGACGGCTGGATCGCGATCGCCGCCCGCTCAGACTACATGGCGCGACGGTTGCCGGCCGTACTGGGGATTGAAGCACAGAATTGAAAGCGGGGTTACGCAATGAGCAGCCATCTCTCAGTCACCACCGAAGCGGTCGACGCTGTCCTCCTCATTCGGTTGAATGACACCAAAGCCTTGAACGCCATCTCACTGGAGATGGTCGAGCAACTCACGGAAGCGTTCCGGCTGGCGTCCCGTACGAAACGCGCGATCATGTTGACCGGGAGCGGCCGGGCGTTCTGTTCCGGAATCAACCTCCGCTCGATGACTATCGATTTCGACGGCGACTATGACGGCGGCGTGGCGCTCGAATCGCATATCAACCCTCTCATGATGCTGATCCGGGATCTTCCGATTCCATTTGTGACTGCCGTGAACGGACTAGCGGCCGGCATCGGCAGCACGATCGCTCTGGCCGGGGATTTTATCGTCGCAGCGGAGCGCGCCTACTTTCTGCAAGCGTTCCGGCAGATTGGCATCGCACCGGACGGCGGAACGGCTTATGTCCTGACGCAAGCGATCGGCCGCGTTCGAGCCATGGAGATGATGCTGCTCGGCGAAAGGATCTCTGCGGCGAAAGCTCTCGAATGGGGGCTCATCAACCGCGTCACGGCGGACGATGATGTCGAGAGCGTGGCTTTGGACATTGCCCGGTCGTTGGCCTCAGGTCCCACCAAGGCTCTGGGTGAGATCCGCAAGAGCTGCTGGCACGCTCTCGAAGCCAGTTTCAGCGAGAAATTGACGAAAGAGCGGGAAGTTCAACGCGAACTCGGCAAGACGGCCGACCATCGTGAAGCCGTAGCGGCTTTTATGGAAAAGCGGCCCCCGATCTTCAGCGGAAGCTGAGAGCCAGAACCGGAAGCGATCCTATAGGATCGCTTCCGGCTCGTTTGGAAAGATCACCGGCTCAGCATGTTAAAAGGAACATCTCGGTCGACGCGGATCTCCTGAGGCAGCCCGAGAACACGTTCCGCAAGGATGTTACGAAGAATTTCATCAGTCCCGCCGGCGATACGGAAGGAGGGACCCCAATACCAACCGTTCTCGACGTGATTCCACAATGGCCCGAGATCCTCGGCCGTGAGGCTGCCCCGGGTCCCCATCATATCCATTGCCGCGATCGCCGAACGCTGTCCCTGTCCGGCAACCACCATTTTCGCCCAGGATTCTTCGGGCCCGGGGATCACGCCGAGGCCAAGCTCGGTCTGGCTTCGGTACGTCATGAGACGCACACCGAACGTATTGAGCCAGCATTCAGCGAGCTTTTCACGAACCCGTCCGTCACGAAGCGCAGGGTGGCCGTCGAACTGCGTTCCTTGAGCGACCTTCATCAAATATTGCCATTCGATAAAAGTGAGACCCGCGGCGGAAGAGCGCTCATGCCCGAGTGTCGCCAGGGTGACCTTCCAGCCTTGGTTCACGGGGCCGATGCGGAATTCGTCGGGGACCCGCACATTATCGAGAAAGACCTCGTTGAATTCGGCTTCGTCCGACATGTGTCGTATCGACCGTATCTCAACCCCCGGACTCCTCATGTCGACGATGAACATGGTGATTCCCTTGTGTTTTGGGACAGAGGGATCCGTCCGTGCCACGCATATGCCATAGTCGGCAAATTGGGCATATGTCGTCCAAACTTTCTGGCCACTGATCAACCAATCGTTGCCATCGCGGACTGCCCGGGTCCGCACCCCGGCAAGATCCGAGCCACCCCCGGGCTCCGAGAAGAGCTGGCACCAGATGTCTTCAGCATTGAGAATACGAGAAAGAAACCGGCGCTGTTGCTCTTCACTACCGCAGGCGAGAATAGTGCCGCCACACAAATCGAGACCCACCGAAAAGAAGTCGGCGCCATGAAAAGTCTCGATATCGAAGTTCAACTGCTCCTGGAGAAAGATACAGCGCTGGATCTCGCTGCCACCCAAGCCGCCATATTCTTTCGGCCAGGTGATCGCCGCGTAACCTTTGGCCCCCTTTTTCGTCAGAAAGCGTCGCGCCCGCTTAAAGCGGCCCTCGAGATCGAGCACGGTACCGGCCGGGATTGGCTCGACATTTTCAGCAAGCCAGGCACGAACCTCCGCACGGAATTCCGCCTCTTCCGGTGTATCATCGAAATCCATAGTCACTCCGTAATATGCGCATAGACGCTGCAATCATCCCCTGTCGGAGCGGGTCGGTTTGCCCAACAGGATGTCGGAAATGATGCGCTGCTGGATTTCCGACGTGCCCTCGAAGATCTTGGTCAGCCGCGCGTCACGCCAATAGCGCTCGATAGGATGAAGCGTCGTGTAACCGGCTCCCCCAAGAATCTGCATCGCCTCGCTGGTCACCCGTTCCGACATCTCCGAGGCGAAGTATTTGACCATCGACGTCTCGATGGTTCCGGGCTCCCCATTGTCGATCTGCGCGCAGCAATGATACATGAGCTGACGGGCCGCCTCGATCTCGGTGGCCATCGTCGCGATCTTGAAGCGGATCGCCTGGAAGTCGGAGATCGGGCGGCCGAACTGGATGCGTTCCTTGGCATAGCCGATGGCATGGTCGAGCGCAGCCTGCGCCAGGCCGATCGAGCGGGCAGCTGTATGGGCCCGCGCAATGCCGAGCCACTTCGCCGCGAACTGGAATCCCCGGCCGAGGTTGGGGTCAGGTCGAAACGGCGTGCGCGTGCCCTCGAAGCGAAGCTCCCACGTCTTCCAGCCGAAATAACCGATCTTCGGGATCGGCGCGCCGGTGCAGCTGTTCGGCAGTTCCCCTTTCGGTTTCTCCACCGGAATCAGGGCCGTGCCGGCTTTGTTGCCCTTCGACGGGTCGTCGATCCTGCACAGCACGAGAATGCAATCGGCCCCGTCGGCGAACGTGCACCAGTATTTGTTGCCGGTGATGACCCATTCATCCCCTTCGCGACGCGCTCTCGTCTGGATGCTCGAAAGATCGGATCCGGTTTGCGGTTCCGACAGGGCACCGGCCCCCAGATATTCGCCGCGCACCATCGCCTGGATCTTCTCGCGGCGTTCCGCCTCGGTCCCGGGAACCGACCCGTAGAACGAGTTGCTCCGCGCCAGGAGGCTGGCGACGCTCATCCAGCCCCGCGAGAGTTCTTCGGCGACCAGGCAATATTCGAAGGCTCCGAGACCCAACCCGCCATATTCCTCGGGAATCAAAATGCCGTGAAAGCCCAACTCTCCCATCTTCAGGATGAGTTCACGCGGGATGTCTCCGTGCTCCGGGTCGAGCTTGTTGGCGAGCGGCGTGACCTCCTCGGCCGTGAATTTCCGGGCCGTGTCACGCATCATTATGCGTTCCGGCGTCAAGTAGCCCGAACCGGGCGCTGAAGATCCTTCGACCATCCCACTCTCCTTATCGATGGAACCCACTCATGACGCCGCGGTCAAGAGCGTAGAGTTCCGCCAAATCCAGGTGTTGCGCACGAGGCGGACCACGGCCACGTCGACCGACGCGCGTTTCACTTTTTGGATCATGTTCATTCTTCCTTCAGTTCTGCGGCGGCGACCGCCGCACATTTCTCAATGAGGTCCTGAACTTCGTTGTCGCTGAGACCCGCGATGCGCAGTTGCCTCAGCGTGTCTTCGCTGAGCAGGGGGAGTTCGGCGAAACACGCCGCCGGGCGTGGCCAGCGCCATCGAGCCATAAGGGCTTGCCAGCATCTGTGTAAGGTCGAGAATGCGGATGTCACGGAGCGCATCGTAGGAATTCACTTTACCCAGTGGCTCCGCCGCTTAATCAGCGCGCGGCGATCAAGCTGCGCAACGAGTTCGTCGCGCTGATTGACGCCATAGTGCCGGAACACCACGATGCCGGCATCCTCGCGGTCGGAGTCGCTCTTCGACAGGACTTCCGTATAGGCGTAGAGCGTGTCTCCGTGGCCCACCGACTTGGTCAGCCGGATGTTGTCGAGGCCGAGTTCTTCGAGGGCGTTTTCGACGCAGTCCTGCGAGGACAGACCAAGGACCAAAGAGAAATTCACACCGCCATAGGAAACGATCTTGCCGCCTCCAAAGTCCAGGGACTCCATCTGGTGCGCGTTGAAATGCCCTGCGGCCGTATTCATCACCATGTTGGTGATGTACGTGTTTTCACTCGGAAAAATGGTCTTTCCGCGCATGTGCTTATAGACGTCGCCGACGACGAAATCCTCGAAGTAATTGTCGATCCCGGTCAATTCGGCGTAATTGATTGTCATCATGCCTTCCCTGGATTGCGCAACTTGATAAGATTCGCGCGTCTGAAGCCCACGATGCGCTTGTCGTCGCTGTCGAATCCCTCCGTCCGCCACGTCACGATGCCGTTGTTCGGATTGCTGCTCGAAAGCCGTTTTTCAACGGTTTCGGTTCTTGCCACCACCGTAATGCCGGGATAGACGGGACGGTCGTAGACGAGGTCGTATACACCGAGAAAGGGCCCCCCCAACTCGCTGCAATCCTGCACGGACATGCCGAGGACCGTATTGAAGAGCAGATGCGGGTTCACCACGATATCGGGATGGCCGTGCGCCTTCGCATAGTCCCGGTTGAAATAGATCGGGTTGAAGTGCAGCAAGAGCGTCGAGAACGCGATCGTATCGGCTTCGGTAATGGTCCGCCCCCAGTGATGGACGAACTTCTGCCCGATTTCGAAGTCCTCGTAGAGATGGCCTTTGCCGCGAAAGACCGCTCTTTCTCGGAAATCTGCAGTCACGATTATTCTCCTAAGAATTCAGACGACAGGGATAAATCAACCGACGTAAGCCCCGCCGTTCACGTCGACGATCGCTCCCGATATGAAAGATGCCGCCGGCGAGCACAAGAGAGCGATCGGCCAGCCGACTTCGTTCGGATCGGCCGATCGGCGTAGCGGCGACACCGTATCGCTATCTTTCAGATGCGGAGCGGTGAGGTCCAGCATCGGCGTACGAACGACGCCGGGGGCGACGCCGTTCACCACGATGTTCTTTTCCGCGCCCCGGCTGGCCAGGGCGCGGACCAGAGAATGCAGCGCGCCTTTGGACGCCGCGTAGGTAATATATTCGGTCCCTGTTCCGATACGCCCCTTTCCAGAGCGCCCGGCTTGCGAGCCAGTGAAAACCATGTAGCCGCCGGCTTTTGGTCCTGCCTTCTCGATGAGTCCATACCCGAGCGCCAGAGGCGCCCAGACATTGACGTCCATTACGAAATCGAAAGAGCCCTTAACGGAACTGCCCGAGTAGCCGCCCGTGGGACCGGAGAAAACCCCCGCGACGTGGGCAAATGAGTAATAGGGGCCTCCCTCAATGATGCGATCGAGGAAGGCCTGGTCGGTCAGGTCCCCCTGCAGCACCGAAGCAGACTGCCCGAGAGCCTCGATCTCCTTGCATAGAGTGTCCATCGGTCCGCGATCGACGAGAACCAGGTCGGCGCCCAATTCGGCCAGACACTTGGCGGTGGCCCGGCCGATCCCGTTGGCCGCTCCGGTCACCAACGCCCGCCGCCCGAGCAGGCTGAGCCCTGGGGGAAGCTGCCGATGAGTTTTCTGTTCCTCGACCATGCAAGGGATCTCCTCAATGTCCAACCGACGATCGCGGCGATCATACCGACACCCCGCCCGCGCGCCTCCCATCCAAATAGGGGGGACCATTCAAGTCGAACATAGGTCTCAGGGGTGACAGGTCATCACAAAAAGGATATGGATGATTCTAGCGCCATGGTTGCGAGCGATCACCAGGCCTGCTGCGACAGCGGCTGAATCTTTGCGAGCGTTTGATCGGGCGAGGGTTGGTTGCCAGCAGACGGGTCCTCTTCTTTATAACAGGAACGCTTGCTTGGCATGCCCTGTTATTTTCTATTATCTTGCCATTTGTGCTTTTTCCTGATGCGCCGCCTCAATGAGGAGAAACTGGATGCCGACATCCCATCAAATCCGCCGCAATCCGATCTTCAACAACAACAAATTCAAGCTCGGCACCTTCGCGACCAACACCATCGGCTCCGTGCAGTCGAGCGCTCCCGACGCCTATCGCCCGTCGTGGGAGAACTCGCTGCGCTTGGCAAAGATCGCCGATCGCGCGGGCTTCGAAGCCATTCTGGGATTGGCCCGCTGGAAGACCCCGGGCAAGACCCCCCTCACCCATCGCGGCAATTTCGTCCTGGATTCCTTCACCTGGGCGGCCGCGCTGGCCATGGCGACGGAGCACGTGGCCGTGTTTTCCACGAGCCATGCCCCGACGGTCCATCCTCTGGTGATCGCGAAGCAATGCGCGACCATCGACCATGTTTCCGGTGGGCGGTTCGGGCTCAACGTCGTCGGAGGATGGAACCGGCACGAATTCGACATGTTCGGGCTCAAACTGCTGGAGCATGATCTGCGCTACGATTATCTCACCGAATGGATGAATGTGATCTTCAAGCTCTGGGGAGACACGGAAGAGTTCGATTTCGAGGGCACGTTCCTGAAGCTCAAGGGGGCGCTGTCGATGCCCCAACCGGTTCAGAAGCCGCATCCACCCATCATGAACGCCGCCATGTCAGGTCGCGGACGCCGCTTTGCCTGCGAGTATGCCGATTGCTGCTTCGTTTCGACCGAAGTCTCGAAGAGCGATCTCGCGGACTACAAGAAGATAGCCCGTGAGGAGTTCGGCCGGGAGATCGGAATCTGGATGCAGATTCCGATCGTGCAGCGTAGGACGCGCCAGGAGGCGGAGGACCATCTCAACTATATCGCCGTCGAGCATGAGGATCGCGCAGCCGTCGACGGGTGGTCGAAAGGCGTCGCCGCCGAAACCCGGACGCTTAGTAACGAAGCGGCCAAGATCGAGCGACTGGTCCATGCCATGGGAGGAAGACCGGTGGCCGGTTCGGCCGTTGACATCGCCGATGAGCTCCAAGCGCTGTCGGAAAGGGGCGTCGATGGGATCTTGCTTTCATGGTTCGATTTCGATGACGGTATGAACCGGTTCATCGGCGACGTCATGCCGCTGCTCGAACAACGGGGCCTGCGGCAGCCGTTTCAGCCCACTCGCTGACCTAAGTGAGGGCGTTCGCGCCCGATGCAGATGGGCGGAAGAACGCGGCAGGACAGCTCCGTAATGAGCGACCCTACCGCGATCGAATCCTCAAGCCGAACGGACCCGAACCTTGACCGAGATCGGCGCACGCGAGGCGAACGTGTTGTGATACTCGATGCTTTCCACCGGTTGTGCCAGCTCGATGGAGGAGAAGCGCTTCAGCCACCCCGTATAGGCTACGTTTTGCTCGATTTTGGTCAGGTTGGCGCCGAGGCAAAAATGTTCCCCCCCGCCGAAGGTGACCTGCTGCGCCAGCCCCTTGCGTTGGGGGTCGAAGTCCGCCGGGCAGGTAAACTTGGCCTCATCGCGATTGGCGCTGGCGGTTCCGAGATAGAGTTTCGTTCCCTTCGGAATCTTGACGCCCTCGATCTCGACATCCTCGACCGTGAAGCGATGGGCGGAGTTGATCGGCGGGTGCAGTCTGAGGATCTCCTCGACAAAGGACGCGACCTGGTCAGGCTGAGCCCGCAGCTTCGCTTGCAACTCGGGATGTTGGGCCAGAAAGAGAAGTCCGTTGTTGATCGCGTTCGCGGTTGTCTCGTTGCCACCGACGACCAGCTCCTCGACGATGTAGCAGACCTCCTTCTCGCTGAGCGGACGCCCCTCGATGGTGGAGGTCGCGAGCGACGTCAGGATGTCCTCCTTGGGCTCGCGGCGACGTTCGGCGGCCATTTGGCGGACGACACCATGCATCTTGACCATCATCTTGGCGCCGGCGACCGCCTGTTCTTCCGAGGTCACATAGGTAAGATAGGTCAGCGCGGCGTCCGCATAGGCCTTGATGGTCGGACGAAGGCTTTCGGGAAACCCGATGAGATCGGAGATGATGGAAACCGCGTAGGGACTGGAAAACTCCGACACGACGTCGCACTCCCCGGCCTTTTCGATGGTATCGAGCAGGCGGCTCGCGTAGGATTCGATGATCTGCTGGATCGCCGCGGCCCCCTTACGATTGACGAAGGGATCGGCGAGCTGCCGATAGGCCATATGGATCTTGCCGGCGCTTTCGGCGAGGCAATGGATCGGCAGCCCGATTTCGGCATCCTCCAGCAAGATTTTCTTCGCCGCTTCGGATGGAACGACGAACTTGCGGCCGTCCTTCTCGGCCGAACCCTTCTCGAAGCGCCGATCGATGAGGATGGATTTCACGAGGTCGTAGCGCGACACGAAATAGGCTTTGAGTTCCGGCATGTACGCAACGGGCCGCTCACGCCGCATCTCCTCATAGGTGGGGTAGGGACACTTGATGACCTCGGGATCAAACAAACTCTTCGCCGATTTCGACATCTCGATTACCTCTTCGCTATTTAAAGAAGGAGTCTTGTCTTTGGTTCCAGACCAGCGCTCACGTCGGGACTTCGTTGAAGTTGCCGCGGATATAGGCATCGATCGAACCGGCGCACTGGATCTTGTCCTCATCTCCGGTAAGGTCGGTATAGCGCTGAACGGGGTTCAGCACGGTCATGCCCTTTCGTCCGCACGGGCAAGGGCCGAAATCCACGATGACCTTGTCACCGGATATCATGCCGCCCCAGCGGTGATCCGTGGTGGGGTCCATGAACGCAAAGCGACCCTCGACCACACCTTCGCGCGCCAACACCCGTTGGCCCGGCTGGTCGAGGATCAAAGCCGATGCAAAGGGATGCATGTGATAGCGTCCTTCCCGGCAGGCCGGGCACCACCAGGACATTTCCGACATCCCATACGCCCCGGGGCCTTTCGTGCCGTAAAAGGCGCTGAGCTGTTCCTGGAAATCGTCGGGTAGTTTCAGATGCTTGCGTCCGCCGCCGCCGGATACGATCGACCCGGGGCCAAGCCCCGCGGTTTGAATCCCCTTGGCCTTCATGCGCTGCATCAAGTCCCAAGACTGGGCGATCATCGCGTTGATCCAAACACGCTCGTGGCGCACCTCGATCAAGCGATCGACCATCCAGTCGAACCGCGCGCTGAACCGCTTCCCCTGTTCGGACGCCTGGGCCTCGAAGGCGGTGATTTCGTCCGGCGTAGCCTCGCCATCCGCCATCCGCTTGCGCATTTCCGCCATGCGCATGATGGCGGAGTTGTGCATCGGCTCATCAATGAGGATATAGGTCGAGTCGGGTCGGGCAAATCCCTCGATGTTATAGGCCGCCGTGTTGGCGGCGGCATAGGTTCCCTTGGCGGGGCCGAAATGAAAGAAATGGAACTGATTCTTCGGTTCCAGGCCAGATTCCATCTGGCGATGGTGCCAAACGAACTCCTTCAGGAAGTCCATATCGGCTTTGCTCTTGGGAAGAAGCGAAATCTTGCCGCCGGTGCCGCTGGAGGTGTTCACGCAATAGTTTTTCGCCCATAGCCGGTCGAGAAATTCATCGACATCGCCAGCGCCTTCGACGTCGACATCGTCATAGTTCGGCGTGGATATCAGCGAGAGCCATTGCAGGAGCTGCTTCCAACGCTTTTGCGCAAGGAAGCTCGCCGGATAGCTCTTATAGTTGGTATGGGAGAACAGAAGCGGAACCATGTCGTCGAGAGAGCGAATGGCGTTGATCCCGGTGTCCCTCGCGCGTTTGTCGAGAACGGGAATCGTCCCGCGTTTCTCTTCGAACGACTCTTGCGCGGCGGCGATGTGAAGCGGCCTGAGTTCCTCTTCGGATATATCGAAGAGGTCCTTTCGGTTGCGCAGGGACCTCAGTTCCTCGATTGCGGAACCCATTTACTCCTCCTCATTCGTCATTGAGCGGCTCAGATCGATAAGTGCCGAAATCCTATACCTTGTTCCACGGGGGGTGCCCTCCGCAAATTAGGGGGTGCCCTCCCCAAATTGTGTGGTGTCGAGCATGAGAGGCTCGGGAATATCCGGCGGACACTAGGGGGTCACCCACTTGGCATTGCGAAGTACCATGCCTTCGAGCCGGCCGCTCTCGCGCCAATCTTTCAGCATTTTGAAGAACGCCATGGGACCCGCGCCATAACGCAGGCCACCGAAGAGTTCGCTACTTCGCGTGGCCTTACCTTCGGCGTTGAAATATCCCGGGGTGCAACTGGCGAAAAACTTCAGCAGATCTTCGCTCCCCGGATTCGTGCGAATGATTTCGCTATAGTCATCGACGGCGGCGACGCTGGGTTCGATGGTCGCGATTTCGCGCTTTTTGAGCTCCCCAAGAATGTAACTCACATGCTCGGCTTGTTCATCGAGGAGATGAACCGCATTGTTTGCCTGAGCGGAGTGTTGGTTTCCCCCGACAAAGAAGCAGTTCGGGAACCGGTCCGTCATCAAACCATGGACGGTTCTGACACCTTGCGCCCAATGCTCGCTGAGCGTGATGCCTCCGCGGCCCCAAAGCTCGAACCCCGTCAAACGGGTGTAGCCGATACCGGCCTCAAATCCCGTGGCGAATATCACGCAGTCGACATCATAGGCCTTGTCTCTGACGACCATGGCAGTGGGTGTAAATCTCTCGATGCCGCAGCCGCTGGTATCGACGAGATGGACGTTCGGCAGATTGAAGCTCGCGAGAAAGTCGTCATGAAAGCACGGCCGTTTGCATAGCCAGCGGTAGTATGGCTGCAGCGTTGCAGCGGTCTCGGGGTCTTTGACGATCGTATCGACGCGGGCGCGGATTTCGTTCATCAAACGGAAGTCGATGACCTCGGCCAGCATCTTCCGTTCTTCCTTGGTGAGCGGGCGCCCGAGCGCGGCACTCGCCTCGGCTTCGGGAATCCTGACGAGCCGCCCGAAATAGGCCGTCCAACCGTCGCGGACCATATCGTCCTCCGGCGTAAGCAGCCCCTCCAACATGCATTGCCAGTTGTATTGCCGCGCCCTCTGCCAACCCGGCTTGGTCATATCGGTCCAATCAGGGCCGGTTTCACAATTATCCCGTTGCCCAACGGTCGATGGAGTCCGCTGGAAGACATAGAGCTCCTTGGCCCATTTTGCGACTGCAGGAACGATCTGAACCGCGGTCGCGGCTGTTCCCACGACGGCCACCCGTTTGCCGCTCAACCCAGTGAGCCCGCCACTGTGGTCGCCCTTCGTATAGTTGTAGTCCCAACGGCTCGAGTGGAAGGCATGGCCCGCGAAAACATCGATCCCGGAAATGCTGGGCAGCTTCGGAAGGCTCTGTCGGCCGCAAGCCAGAACGACAAAATCGGCCGTCATCCGGTCGCCGCGGTCCGTCTCCACCAGCCAACGCTGCGTGTCTTCCTGCCAGCGCATCGCCTGGATCGACGTTTGGAAGCACGCTTTGTCGTAGAGGCCGTACTGTCTCCCGATCCGTTGGCAATGCTCGAATATCTCAGGGCCATATGCATAGCGGTGGCGCGGTGCATAATTGGTTTCTTCCAGCAACGGAAGGTATATATGCGCCTCGACATCACACATCAGGCCGGGATAACGGTTCCAATACCACGTGCCGCCGAAGTCCCCGCCCTCGTCGATGATGCGGATGCCCGTATATCCGGCTTCACGCAGCCGAGCGCCCGCCAACAAACCGCCAAAGCCGCCGCCCGCTATAATGACCTGAACGTGGTCATGAAGCGCGGGGCGGGTTAAGGGAGGAGCCCACGGGTCCTTGCCGAAATTCGCAAACTTGCCGTCCTTCGCCGGAACGTAAAGCGGGGCACTACCGCGATTGATGCGTCGATCGCGCTCGATATCATATCGTCTTTTCAGCTCCTCGAAGTCAAAGTCGAGGTCGCCAATAAAGTCCTCAATATTGGTCGGTTTGCTCTGGCTCGCAATCATTTCGTCTTCCATTTTCCCTACCGGTCAACGCCGGACCATGCGGATCCGGTCGGCTGCATTTTTACGCTGTCGGCCGCGCGCCTCTAAACGACGAGATCGCTCTCTCTCGGATCGTCAGCGAACTCCCCGCTTGAAGAGTTTCAGTTCGGTATAGAGCGGATCGTTTTCGTCGGGACTCGCCTTGGTCGAACCCCGGCTGATCTTGGCGAACAGTTCCTTGTCGTAGGGACGCACCTCGGACCAGTCATAGATGATCTTGCGATAGAGAATGCGCCAGACGCCATCGCGCTTCTCATAGCGGTCGAGGTAGCGGCCATGGGCGATCGTCTCGCGCTGCGGCTCTTTCTTGCTCAAATGATACGCAACGATGAAACATTCGCCCTCCGCGATCGTGCTGTCGACGACGAACGACGCGCTGGTGATGACATGCTGGGTCAGCTCGAAGCGTTCTACGCTGGATGGCACCCATCGCACGAATTCGGGGCCGGACCCCTTGAACATCGGGGAGTGATCGTCGATCGAATCGGGGTGGTAGACCGACTCCAGAAGCGCGTAGTCGCGCCGGTCCACGGCCCGGCAGTAATTTTGCACCAGTTCATGCAATGCCATTTTGTCGAGCATGAGCTGGAGCGCTTCGGCTGAGGGCATAGGGACGCTTTCCTTGGATGTCGAATTCTTAGTGATGGGAACCACCCAAATCGAGGACCCGGACCTCATGATCGAGTCTCCGCGTCGTGAACACGATGGCGCTTGACTGGAGATCGACGGTATCCTTCGCTTCGTATTGCCGCGTGATCGGCGGGAATTTCCTGTGAATCAGCGCATCTAATTTCATTCTGTGGTCCTGCAATGTCGGTTCGTGCCTCTCGCCGGCGCCCACTGCAGCAGGCGGCAGGGATTTGAGACACTCCCAAAAACACTGGGGGTAACCACCATCAGGCCATGCCAGCTTACCCCAATTGGTGCTCGATCAACGCTTACGAGTTATGGAGGATGGCAGTGCAGATTCTCGAAGGAAAAGTCGTCCTGGTCACTGGCGCGGGCAACGGCATCGGCGCCGAGATCGCGAAATTGGCCGCCAAGTGCGGTGCGAAAGTCGTCGTCAACGACTTGGGGACATCGCCCTTCGGAGAGGGAGCGGACTCGCGGCCGGCGGAGAAGGTGTGCGAGGAGATCCGAGCGGCCGGCGGCACCGCTGTGCCGAGCTTTCACAGCATCGCCGCCTGGGACAGTGCGCACGCCATCGTCGAGGACGCGGTAAAGGCCTATGGCCGCCTGGATGTCGTGGTGAACAATGCGGGCATTCTACGGGATGTCTTTTTCCACAAAATGACGCAGAACGACTGGCAGAGCGTCATCGACGTCACCCTGTCCGGTTATTTTTACGTCTCCCGCGCCGCCGCCAATCTGTTCCGCGACCAGGAGAGTGGCTGCTTCATCCACATGACGTCGACCTCGGGCCTGATCGGCAATCGGGCGCAGGTGAATTACGGCGCCGCCAAGATGGGCGTGGTCGGCCTGTCGAAATGCATCGCCCTCGACATGTCGAGGTTCAAGATCCGCTCGAATTGCATCGCGCCGTTCGCGCATACGCGGATGACCGCGACCATTCCCGCGGACACCGAGCAGAATAAGGCCCGGGTCGCCCTTCTGCAGCGGTTGGGGGCAGCCAAGATCGCGCCTTTCACCGTTTCGTTGATGGCCGACGCGGCATCAGACGTGACGGGTCAGGTCTTTGCGATCCGGAACAACGAAGTCGTCCTTTTCACCCAGCATCGCCCGCTGCGCACGACGCAGACGTCGGACGGGTGGACGCCGGAAAGCTGCATCGAGATTGCATTGCCGGCGTTGCGGCCGTCCATGTATCCACTCGATATTTCTTCGCAGGTTTTCGCCTGGGATCCGTTCTGACGTGAGCGAACAGGTCCTCTCGCGAATCGAAGGTGGCGTTGGCCGGCTGACGTTGAACCGGCCGGAGCAGCGCAACGCCATGTCTGTCGAAATGTCGACACTGCTTGGCCAAAAGCTGCGCGACATGGAGCAGGATACTGCGATCCGCTGCATCGTCCTGGATGGCGCCGGGGAGCATTTCGTGGCGGGCGGCGATGTCAAGGCATGGGGCCGGTTACTGACCATGTCGCCGAGCCAGCGCGGAGAGGATTTCAGGATCAGGCTCGGCTCGTCCTTTCCGCTCATCGAGCAGTTGGAGTCGTTGACCAAACCCTTGATCGCCGCCGTTCGGGGATACACCGTGGGTGCCGGCCTCTGCTTCGTTCTTGCGGCGGATTTCGTGATTGCGGATGAGACGGCGAAGTTCCTGTTCGGGAACACCAAGGTAGCGCTCAATCCCGACATGGGCCAGACATACTGGTTACCGCGCGTCGTCGGCGAACGCCGGGCCTATCGTCTCGCGCTGCTGGGAAGTCAGCTTGGGTCGGCCGAGGCGAAGGATCTGGGGATAGTCGACGATGTCGTGGCGCCGGATGCGCTCGAGGATGCGTTGACGGCTTTGACGAATAGGATTCTTGCGACACCGGTCCGTGCAGCAATGGAAACCAAGAGACTCATCCGGCAAAGCCGACTCAATACCATCACCACGCAATTTTCGGCCGAGGTGGACGGAATCGCGGCGTGTGCCGGAGAAGCGGACTTCCTGGAAGCTGTGACCGCCTTCTCGCAAAAGCGACCACCGAAGTTTGGATAAATGGCGTCCCCGGAACTCGATAAGATCATCACGCAGCTTTCATCCCGCTCTAAGACAGCAATCACGTCTCGTAGACAGCAATCACGTCTCGTAGACAGCAATCACGTCTCGTAGACACGGACCAAGTCTTTCTTCAGCGACCGCGAAGCCAAGTAGAAGTGGAACGCAGCCCAGAGCGAGACGACGGAACAGGTGACGAGCGCCCAGCGCAATCCTTCCGCACCTGCATAATGCTGGGCGGCCTCGGGGGCGATCGACGAGGTATCGATCCAGGCCCGCCGGTAGAAATCGCTGAGCAGGCCGACGGTGGTGGGACCGAATGCGAGGCCGATGATGGTCACCGCGGACAGGTAGATCGCAGAGGTCATCGCGCGCATCCGTACCGGAACCAGGCTTTGCATGGCAGCGAGGCAGTTCGCGAAGAAGAACGTTGTCGTCATGCTGGGAATGGCGAAGAACGCAACGGCGAGCGGCGTCGGGTGGATCAGATAGAACCCGAGAGAGCAGGGTAACGCAACGAGCGATGCAACCATCGGCGCCAGCATGTAATAGCGCGGATGCGAGGCGCCCAGATGGCTCCCGAGCAATCCTCCGATGAGCGCGCCGACGCCGCCGCCAATACCCAAGAAAAGGCCGACGATCGTGCCGACGACCTTCACGTCCAGCCCGTGCACGCGAATGAGGAAGGGTGCCGCCCATTGCGTCATGCCGTAACCGACGAAGCACCAGAGCGCGCTCGCCACCGTAAGATGCACGAAGGACCGGCGCCTGGAGAGAAAGCGGAATACTTCGGACACGGTCGGCGCGACCGCGCTTTGCGAATACCCCAAATCGTGCAGGCCGCGAACAGGCTCCTTCACGGTGAAGAGAAGAAGCAAGGTGAGCAGGATGCCGGGCACACCGGCCGTCAGAAAGGTCGCGCGCCAGCCGAACACGCCGGTGATCCAGCCCCCGAACACGAAGGCGGTCAGCATTCCGATGTTCGGGCCCATCGAGAAGATGCCGAGCGCCGTTGCCCGGCTCTTGGGCCCGTAGAGATCGGATATCATGGAATGAGACGGCGGGCTCGTCCCTGCCTCGCCAATGCCGACGACGAGCCGCGCGATCAGCAGCTGCGAGAAACGCGCCGCCACCCCGCAGGCAAGAGTCGCCGCGCTGAAAAGCGCAAGGGAGCCCGCGACGATGTTGCGGCGGTTCTTGCGATCCGCGACGTACGCGATGGGAATGCCGAGGATGGCGTAAACAAGCGCGAAGCCAACGCCGGAGAGGACGCCCATCCATGCGTCGGATACGTGAAAGACCATCTTCAGCTGCTCGGTGACGATGGAGACCACGAAGCGGTCGATCACATTGACGGCATAAATCCCGGTCAGAAGCGCCAGCACATAATGACGGTAGAAGCTACGCTGCGGCACGACCAGCTCGGCGCGAGAGATACTTACGGCGGCTTGCGGCGTGTTTAGCGTGTCCATCCGGTCTACCTTAAATCTTTCGTTTCGATGACGACGAGCGCAACATGCATCACGCCGCGGCAGCGATCACCTCGGTATGCCAACCGATCTCGCCGTATCAGGCCAGTTTCTGTTCGAGCGACGCGACCAGCCGGTCCTGCCACGCATGGCGCGGTCCCAGGAGGAGCGCGTTCAGCCGTGCGCGGCGGTAAAACAGATGGCAGTTCGCCTCCCATGTCACGCCGATACCGCCGTGCACCTGAATGTTTTCCTGCGCCGCGAAGTCCAGCGCGTCGATCGCGCTGCACCGCGCGCCGGCGGCGGCCAGCGGCACTTCTGGGGCATCGGTCGAGATCGCCCAAGCGCCGTAGTAGCAGTGGCACCGCGCCAGCTGAATCTTGGTGTACATGTCCGCCAGCTTGTGCTTGATGGCTTGGAACGACCCGATCTTCCTGCCGAAGGCGGTGCGTTCCTGCGCATAGGCGCAGGCCATGGCCAGGGCGGTTTCGGCGGAACCGAGCTGCTCGAACGCCAGGAAGACCGCGGCGCGGTCGCTCAGCGTTTTCCATGCCCCGCCCCCGGAGTCGGCCAGGCGTTCGACGGCGGCGCCGGCAAAGGTGAGGCGTGCCGCCGGCCGGGTCGGGTCGATGGTCTTCACCGGCTGGCGCTCCACCCCGGACTGCATGAGATCGCAGAGGAGGAGCGCCGGCGCGCCGGCGGCATCCCGCATGACCACCACGGCCACTTGCGCGACCATGCCATCGAGAACCGGCACTTTCGTGCCCGAGAGCGCGCCGGACCGGAAGCTGGCCTCATCGGCCGGTTGGTCCGCCTCCGCCCAGGTGCCGATGACCTCGCCGCTCGCCAGCCCCGGCAACCATTTCGCCTTCTGCTCCTCGGAACCGAACAACCGGATGGCCTCAGCGCAAAGGCAGACCGAGGAGAGGAAGGGCACCGGCGCAAGCGCCCGGCCGATCTCTTCCGCCGCGACGCACAGCTCTAATGCGCCCAGGCCGATCCCCGAATGCTCTTCCGGAATGGCGATGGCCTGGACGCTCATCTCGGCCAGCCCTTTCCAGATCGGCGCCGAGTAATTCTGTACCTTGCCGTCGAGAATACTGCGCGCCTGGCTCAAGCCGTCGCTCTTCTGGAGGAAGCGGCGGAGCTGCTCGCGAAACTGCTTTTGTTCGGGCGAAAAATCGAGATTCATTTGTCACCCGGTGCAATGTGTTGAACCAGGGCGAACCATAGCGACTACGGCGTTTCGTCCATCCCAGTGTTTATGCTAGGGCGTTTTTGAGGGGATCAGTTTCATGACGAGCGGATCGCAATGCCCACGCGGCCCGTGAGGTAGTTGCAGCCCATGCGTCGCTATGCGCCGGCGCTCGGATGCATTCACGATCACTCGCAGACCGGCGATGAGAGCCGCCACCGTCAATAGCCTCCTCCTTCGACTTGCTTCCAGAACTGTATGAGATGGTTCATGCCGTTTGCGTCGTCGCGCCAGTGGGGTGATGAGAGGCGCCCAAGTCCGCGTCAGCCTTTCTGCCGCACCGGCGCCCAGGGGAAATGGTCCGGCCCGCCCGCCACGACCGCCCCCGCCGCGAGCAAGGTCGCGCGCTGCGTCTCGTCGAGGCCGAGCGCAGTCATGAGCTCTATGGAGTGTGCGCCGATCTCGGGTGGCGGAAGGGAGGGCTCGTCCGCGCTGCCACCGGGAAATTCGGGAATTTCGAAGCCCAACCCGCGATAGGCGTAAGCGCGGAGTTTGCCCGGATGGCGCGCCTGCGGTGCATCGAGCACGCGCTCGAGCGGCACAACCTCGGTAAAACCGAGCCCCGCCGCCCGCAATCGGGCCGATGCCTCCTCGAAATCAACCGCGCCGACCGCCGAGCTTACCGCCGCCTCGACCCGCTCCCGTACCTTCTTGCGCTCGCGCAGCCTCTCCAGTCCGGGATCGCCCGCCTCGGGCATGGTGAGCGCGCGGGTAAGCTTCGCCCAATGCGCGTCGGTCAGCACCAACAAGTAGAGCCAGCGTCCGTCGCGTGTCTCATAGGCACCGTAGCCCGGCATGGAGAATTCGCCGCCTCCCTCTTTCTCGGGCCGGCCGAGCAGCTGCATCTTGAGCTGCACTCCGGCCAGATCGCGCCCGGCGACGTGCAGGCCGGTCTCATAGAGTCCGATCTCGATCCGCCGATCCTCGATGCGCGCGGGCGGATCGAGCAGCAGCGAGAGGATACGGATCACCGCATAGGCACCCGCGAATTGATCGTGATAGCTGGGCCCGAGCCGGCTCGGGCGACCGTTGATACGGTGATCGTCCATAACGCCGGTCGCGGCTTCGGCCACCGGATTGGTGGCAAGGTCGTCATGCTGAGGCCCGGCGGCATAGCCACGAATGTGACAGGAAAGCAGAGTGGGATTGACCTCCGCGAGATCCTCCGCGGTAATTCGCAACTTGTGCGTCGTGCTGGGCGCGAGATTGTGGATGAGGATGTCGGCGGTGGCCACCAGTCGGCGGAAGGCTTCCAGCCCATCGGGCCGAGCGAGGTCGATGCAGAAGCTCTTCTTCCCGTGATTGTAGGCCAGGAAGGTGCCGCTAGGTCCCCCCCGTACCAATGCGCGGGTGGTATCGCCGGATGGCGGTTCGATCTTGATCACCTCCGCGCCGAGCTGGCTGAGGATATGGGTTGCGAACGGCGCGGCAATCATCGTACCGAGTTCGATCACGCGACGGCCGGCCAGGGGGCGTTGGCTCATGAAACCCTGTCAGAGGTTGAAGCAGATAATGCATTATGCATTTTATGGCAGGTCTTGCAAGGCCAAGCTCAAGACTCCATATACCCCGTCCACCTCAGAATCCGAAAATCCCGGTGCGAGATACCTCGAAAGCTATCCGATACGGTATCGCAGAGGCTATGCCAGTTTTTAGGCAATCCTCTTTCAGGAAGTCGAGCATGTCCGACGGAGTCGCGATATACTTTGCGGACGCCTAAATGCACAATGCATTATCGCTTCGCGTCGGTTCAATTGATGGCTGATTGACCTCCCAGCGGAAGCGATAAATGATGCTAAGAGGAGAGAACATAATGAACGCTCAGATTCGGCCTCTCAGACCGCAGGAAAGCAGTGCCACTATCGAACAAGTTTTAGAGGCTGTCGCTCAGGACATTCACAGCGCTCAGGAACTTGCCGACGGGGAGACTGCACTCGATAGAATTGCAGATGCGCTCGATATGCCGTGGCCAACTTGGGTTTATGACGTTTCCTATCCCTATTTCTGTCCTCATCAGGACAGCTATTCACGCAGGCGAGACTGGCCCGATGAAATGATGGATATGTGGTGGAGCCGGCATGTGGCGCTCAAGATGCCATTTTTAATTCGGTGCCGCGTCGAGCATCTTCCTTTTGTTTCGGTGCTAAATCACAAGAGCCGTCGGCCACCGGCCCGAATCTCGCGGGAACATCAGTTGGTAAACGAACTCATGGCCGCAATCGGTATCACGAGCATGCTGACGGTCCCGCTCCACCTGCCAAAAGGACAAATCGCCATGCTGACCTGGGGCGGCAGTCGCGATCCAAGAGAACTGAATGACGTTCTCGGTAGAATCACGGGTCACCTATTGGCTGTTGGCCATCATTTCATGCGGATATACAAGTCTCAGATCGGCAAGAACAGGGACTCATCTGAGGATCGCAAGAGCAGGAACTCATCTGAGGAACGAGTGCGGCTGACCCCTCGCGAATGGGATTGCCTGCGCACGCTGGCTCAAGGCTATCGAGATTTGGAAATCGCGGAGGTAACAGGAATCTCCAAAGCGACCGTTCGTTTTCACCTTGATAATGTGGTGGAGAAATTCGGCTGCAGGGACCGGATCCAGGCTGTTGCCATCGCCGCTCAGCTCGGTCTTCTTGGTCCCGTCGGCGTATAGCCGCAATTTCACACGGTGAGGTCTGACAGGAGAGGGTTTTTTCTCGGTTTTGGGCAGGCGTCTTTGTTGCCGCTATTGGCAGGTAGGGTTTGAGCTTGGAGGCTCAATCCAGATCACCGATATCGAGTCGCTCGGGCGACAAGACCGGAGCGGGCGACGCAAGGGTCTTTGCCGCCAATCGGGCCAGCCGAGGGCCGATCGCCAACACAACGACCAGGCGCACAGTCTGGACCACCGTGACAAGCGGCATATCGACTTTGGTCGACGCGGCTATGATTACCGCCGCATCCACACCACCGGGACTCGCTGCCAGGTAGGCCGTCAGTGGGTCGGTGTGCAAGTACCTCATCAACGCGTAGGACAGGAGACCGCACAAGAGCATCAGGAGAACGGCCGCCGCCAGCATTTGAGGAAGCGCGCGGGCTGCCGTCGCGAGCACATCCCGGGTGAAGCGCGAGCCGATGGTCCAGCCGATGACCGCATAGCTCGCGACCAGCAGAACCGGCGGCAATTCGATCCGAATCCAGCCTGTTCCACTGATAGCCGCGCAGAGCACCATAGGACCGAGGAGCACGCCGGCCGGGATTCGCGACACCAGGCCCGCGCTGGCGCCGATCGACGCCAGCGCCAAGGTTGTGGCAAGACTTTGCACATCGATCGGCGGGAAGTATCCGGGCGTGACGCGCGATCCGCCGCCATGCGCGAACAGGATCGCCACCACCGAGCCCGCGGCAGCCACCAGCACCACGCGCAGATACTGCATGAAGGCCACAAGCCGGGCATCCGCGCCATAGGCTTCCGCCATGACCATCATGGTCGTCGCCGCCCCCGGCATCATGCCCCAAACCGGCGTCGTGCCGGGGATTATGCGTAGACGGCTCATACCCCAGCCGATGAGGACGCTGCCCGTCAGCGAGAGCATGACGGTGGCCATCACCGGCGCCCAATGCTGAAGGAAGCCGCTCACGACGGTTGGCGAGACGGCCCGAGCGATGAGACAGCCGATAACTGCCTGCGCCCCGGCTTGCAACATCAGAGGGACCTTCACGCCCCCGCCTGTCGTCTGAACGAGTATGGCGGCCATCAGTGGGCCCAGCAAAAAGGCGGCAGGCAATCCAATTTCGTGAAGTCCGGCGCCGGCGAGGACAGAGAGCGCGATCAGCGCGCCCCAGAGCGCGGGCGACGATGGTCGTCCCGGAGGCAGCCGCGTGGTTTGACGGAGCGGCATTACGCGGCCTTCCACCTCTCGCTAGCGAGGGGATCTGCTCATGACTCGATCTCCGAGAGCAGGCGGCGCGCAGCCGCTACGTGCATCGCTTCGATCATGCGCCCCCTGAAGCGCTCGGCTCCACCGGTGGCCGCTTCGACCAGCGCTCGCGCGTCGTCAATCTCCGCGGCGTCGGGGGCAAAGGCACGATTGGTGGGTTCGATCTGCGCTGGATGGATGAGTGTCTTGCCGTCAAACCCCAACGCCCGGCCGGCCCGAGCCTCGGCCCACAGGCCGTCCGTATCATCGAGCCGATTGTAGACCCCGTCCAGTGCGATGCCGCCGCCTGCGCGAGCAGCAAGCACGATAGCCTGCAACGCTAACATCAAACCCTCCCGCCCGGCGTCCACGGGAAGGCGCAGCTCCGCTGCGATATCGTTGGTGCCGGCGATCAAACCGACGACACCGCCGGTTTGAGCGATATCCGCCGCCGCCAGGATACCCTTAGGCGTTTCCACCATGGCGAGAACCGGCTTGCCGACCTTGGACGCAAACTCGGCGATCGCTTTGCCGCTCTCAGCCTTGGGAAGCACGGCCAGCGTCGCCGCCGAGTGGCTGATCAGTGCGATGTCAGCCTCGTGCCATATGCTCCCGAGCCCGTTGACGCGAATTGCCACCGGCTTGTCGCCGAAGCCTTCCGCAACTGCCGCTATGGCGGCCTCTCGCGCGCTGACCTTGTCCTCGGGCTTGACCGCGTCCTCGAGGTCCAGGATCAGCATGTCGGCGGCGAGCGTGCGCGCCTTGGCAATCGCACGCGGGTTCGATGCGGGAAGATACAGCGCCGAACGAATACGAGGCAGCCCAACTGTCATGATGCTGCGCGTCCGCACGCGAATCGGTTAGCCTTCCACCCAGGCATACTTCCTGTCTCGCTCATTTCAGCTACTCAAACCGCACGAAAACACGCGCATTGGCCGTTGCTGAGTGTAGCCTTGCATCTCCAGGTACCACCCTCTTATAAATGCGGGGAGAAATCTGTCACCGAACGCAGCACAAAGGGATGCTGAGCGGGGCGGCGCGGTCGCCTTACAGACCGAGCCCGCTTGATGTTTCCCAAGTACTAGGAGCATGCGGTGAAAGCCTTCCGTATCAAGGCGCAGGACAAAGCGAGCCCCGGCTCGAGACGCTCCCGCTGCCGGCCCTCCTATCGCAAGGGTGATGCTCCGGCGGAGTATTTTCGCCAGCAATTGCGGGGCCAACCAGCGTGATGAACTCGTCGCGCAGGTCCAGCGTCGTGCGCTCAATTAAGCCAGGGAGCCATTGGTGCAAATAAATTCCGCGGGCTCTCTCAGCGATATCAGGATCGTCGACCTGACGCAGATGCTCGCCGGGCCTTATGCGACCATGATGCTCGCTGATCACGGCGCGGAGGTGATCAAGGTCGAGCCACCACAGGGGGATATGATTCGGCCTGTCGGCCCCTTCCGTTCGGACGACAACCGGAAACTGCTGGGCGGGTATTTCCAAAGCATCAATCGCAACAAGTACAGCGTCTGCCTGGATCTGAAGACCGAAAACGGACGCTCGGCCCTGCTCAAGATGGTCGCGGGTGCGGATGCGATCGTCGAGAACTTTCGGGTGGGTGTGATGGAGCGCCTCGGACTTTCCTACGAAGCCCTGCGAGCGGTGAATTCGAAGCTGGTTTATGCAGCGCTTCGCGGCTTCGGGGACGAGCGCACCGGAGCCTCACCCTATGGCAACTGGCCGGCGTTCGACGTCGTAGCGCAGGCGATGGGCGGCCTGATGGCCGTCACGGGGCCAGATGCGAGGACGCCCATGAAGATCGGACCAGGGGTCGGCGACATCGTCCCTGGGATGATGCTCGCCTTCGGCATATTGGCGGCGGTCCATCATGCGCGGCGCACGGGAGAAGGTCAGTTCCTAGACGTCGCCATGGCTGACGCCGTTCTCGCCCTCTGCGAGCGTACCGTTTACCAACATTCGGTTGCCGGCCAGATACCCGGGCCGGAAGGTAACCATCACCCGTTTCTTGTGCCGTTTGGCATCTATCCGGCCTCCGACGGCTTTGTGACCTTGGCGGCGCACCCGCAGCCTTTCTTCGAGACCTTGTGCAGGGCGCTGGGGGCCGAGGGTATCCTGGCGGATCCAGCCTACGCGTCTCCGGATCTGCGCATCGTTCATCGCGCTGATCTGATAAAAGCAATCAGCGAGCGCACGGCTCGGCTTACCAAAGGCGAGCTGACGGCGCGGCTCGGCGGCAAGATTGCGTACGGGCCGGTCATGAATATCGCTGACATCTCGAGCGATCCGCATTTCGCGGCGCGCAACATGATCGTGTCGGTGGAGCAGCTCGGCGACGAGCCGATCAAAATCGCGGGCGTTCCCATCAAGATGACCGCTACACCAGGAGGCGTGCATCGCCGGGCACCGCTGCTTGGAGAGAATACCCTCGAGCGGCTACGGCAGGCGGGCCTGGGCGAAACCGAAATTGCCGATCTTCTTAGCAAACGCGCGGCCTTCGCCGCCCATCAAGAGGAACAAAGTAGTGAGTGAAAAGCCAAAACGCGCCCGCCGGTCGCAACTTTCCGTACCCGGCAGCAACGAGAAGATGCTCCAGAAGGCGGCGGCATCCGCTGCCGACCATGTGTTCTGCGATCTTGAGGATGCGGTCGCGCCATCCGCGAAGGTAGAAGCGCGGAGCAAGATCAGCTGGGCGCTCAACAACCTCGATTGGGGACGCAAGACGCGCTGCGTGCGCATCAACGACGTGACAACCGAGTGGTGCCATGGGGATATCATCGAGATCGTCGAAACGGCAGGCGCCAATCTCGATACGATCATGTTGACCAAACCCTACAGTGCAGCCGACGTCATCTTCCTCGACCGTATGCTGAATCAGCTCGAGAAGAAATTGAAGTTGGAACGCAAAATCGGGATCGAGGTCCTTATTGAGGAGGTTCAAGCGCTCCAGAATGTGGAGGCCATCGCGACCTGCTCTGAACGGATGGAATGCCTGATCTTCGGCATGGGAGACTATTCAGGTTCCCAGGGAATCGACATTGTGAATATCGGCGGCACCGCCGACTATCCGGGAGACATCTTCCACTTCGCCCGCTTCCGGATCACGATGGCCGCCCGCGCCGCCAAGATCGACGCTGTCGACGGGCCGTTCGGAGACTTCAAGGACGAAGCCGGCTTTCGGCAAGAAGCGCGACGTGCCCGTTCGCTCGGAATGGTCGGCAAATGGGCGATTCACCCGGCCCAGATCGCGCCGGCCCTGGAAATATTTTCGCCTACGCCTGACGCCGTGGCGAAAGCCCGAAACATGGCGGCCGCCTACCGCGAGGCGGAAGCGAAAGGACTCGGCGCTGTTCAGATCGACGGCGTGATGATCGACGTTGCGGTGCTGCGCCTCGTCAAGAATACGCTCGACCAAGCCGACCTGTACGGCCTCTGAACCACCGGTCTTTCGCCACTGGCGCCGACTTTTGAATAAGCTCGAGGCCGCGCTCGCCGCCCGCGCGTGGCACGAGGCGCGGTCCGAGGTGCGGGTGCTATCGGGCGTCACCGTTGCTCGACCCCCGCACTGTCCCCATTAATAGTGTGAGGAACCCGAGGCAGCGTGGCGCGGTATATAGGCGAGCCGAATCTATCCCGTCTTCATTCACGCTCAGGAGCGCTTCATGGTCACTGTCGATCCCAAATCCACTGCTCTGGTGCTCATTGACCTGCAGGATGGCATTCTCAAGCATCCTCTGGCCCCCCTGTCCGGAAAGGAATTGTTGAGCCAGGGCAAGGCGCTCGCCGAGAAATTCCGCGCCGCAGGCGCACCAGTTGTACTTGTAAATGTCGGATGGGCCGCAGATTCCAAAGATGTCTTGCGCGCACCTGTGGATTATCCAACCCACCCCGAGGGCGGTGTTCCGGCTGGTTTCAGTAAACTCGCGGAGGGCCTTGTCGCCGAGGGCGACATACTGATCACCAAGCGGCAATGGGGGGCATTCACCGGGACCGAACTGGACCTGCAGCTACGCCGGCGCGGGATACGCACGATCGTGCTCGGAGGCGTCGCAACCAACATGGGTGTGGAATCCACGGCACGGCAGGCCCGGGACCTCAATTACGGGGTGGTCCTTGCCCGCCAGGCCACGACGAGCGTGAATGCCGAGATGCACGATTTCGCCGTCAACCGGATCTTCCCTCTCATTTCGCGCGTCACCGACGACATCACTTTCGGTTGAACCGGGGGTCTCCTTATTGTACTAGCAGCTGCCGAGGGGATCTAGGAGGCGACCGTAGCCAGAGGCCCGAAACAACCGAACTTGCCGCCGAAATAGAGAAGCGGCTCCCCCGAGCGTGTGCGCGCAGCCTCGACGAGTCCGACGATGATCGCGTGATCGCCGCTCACGAATACTTGCGACGTGAGACACTCAATTTCCGCGAGTGAGCCCTCTATCAGCGGTACCTTGAGCGTCCCTCCGACCGAGAATGACGTGCGCTCGTACTTCTCGCGACCCTTCGTTGCGAACAGTGAAGCAATCTGACTCTGCCCGCTTCCGAGCAGACTCACTCCAAAGGCTTTGCTCGACACGATGGAAGTATAGGAATCAGCGTGTTGCTGGATGGCAAACATCACCATGGGTGGCTCGAACGACAACGTGACAAACGACGACGCGGTGAGTCCTACGACCGCACCCGTAACCCGATCGTAGGCGGCCGCAATGCAGACGGGGCCGGCCGCATTGCGCCCAATTTGCTTATACACCTCGCCGGATACTGGCACGGCTGAATTCTCCTTGATACCGACGGATGCGTGTTCACGCTAGCATGCCGAAGATCGCATCGAGCCCCACAGTAGTGAGGGGAAATGCATCGACCAAATCCAGTCCAAGCTTCAGTGCCCGCTTGAAGGTGCGTCCGTGATAGCCCTCAGAAGCGCGGGGGCCGGCACAGGGCGAGCGTAAGCTACCGTACAGCCCATACAGAGGAAACCGCTAATTTCTCGGGGAGAGGGTCAACACATGTCATCACGCTTCACGGCAAAACTATACCAGACCAGCAGCCTCTTGTGTCTTGCTTGGATCGCTATTCCCGCGACGGCATTCGCGGATGCCGTGGCATCCGCAGCTGCCAGTTCCGCGGAAGCCGGGGACACCGGCACCCAGGGTCTCGCGGAGATCGTCGTCACCGCCAACAAAGTTGAGGAGTCGAGCAGCAAGGTCGGCGCGACCATTCAGACGATCGACGTCAAGGCGCTGGAGCAGCAGCAGGTCACGACGCTGCAGGATCTGGCAAACGTGGTGCCGGGACTGACCTTTACGGAGACCGAGTTCTCGACGCCGGTCTATACCCTACGCGGCGTCGGCTTCTATGAGAACTCCCTGGCGTCCTATCCCGACGTTAGCGTCTATCTGGACCAGGCGCCGCTGCCGCTTCCAGTGCAGACGGAACTGACCTTGTTCGATATCCAGCGCGTCGAAGTTCTGAAGGGTCCGCAGGGGACGCTCTTCGGCAACAATGCCACAGGCGGCGCCATCAACTACATTGCAAACAAGCCGACGACAGATTTCGCCGCCGGCACCCAAGTCAGCTACGGTAAGTACAACACCGGCCAGGTCGACGGCTTCGTCAGCGGGCCGCTTAGCAGCACGTTGCTTGCCCGATTCGCGTTCAGCGTGACCGAGAGTGCAGACGGCTGGCAGCATAGCCAGACACGGCAGGACACCAACGGAAAGCAAAACAATATCGCCGTGCGCGCGATCTTCGACTGGCGCCCCACGGATGCCCTGCGCTTCGAGCTCAACGTCAATGGCTGGTATGACGGCAGCCAGCCGCAGCAGCCGCAATTCATCGAGTTCAAACCGAACTTTCCTTCGTATACACCGTTGATTACCCAGCCACTCGCTCCGAATGACGCAAACGTCGCGGATTGGTCGCCGAGATTTGGGGAACCCAGGGCAGATGACGCACTTTTTCAGGCATTTCTCCGCACAGACTATGATCTTACGCCGACCATCACAGTCACCTCGATAAGCAACTACATCTATCTCAGTCGTAACCAGCGGCCGGGCGAGAACGGTTCGCAATTCTCCACGAGCGACGAAACATTGAACAAAGGTTGGATAGACAGCTTCTCGGAGGAGCTGCGGGTGGAAGGGGGTGGTACCGGGCGGCTCCGATGGCTCGGGGGCGTGAACTATTCCGGCGACCGGGTTCGGGAAATCGACACGATTTCATGGCCTGATGGCAGCACTCACACATTTACCCCCTTCGCCGGCTCCCTGGGCAATACGGATGACAGCAATCAGAGGATGGACAATTACGCCGCTTTTGCGCACGCCGAATACAAAATTTTCGATCAGCTGAAGCTGAAAGGCGGCGTGCGCGGCACCCAGGCGGATCGAACGGTCGACGAATGCGGTATCCAATATCTCGGGACTCCCCTCGATCCGAATGGAATCATCCAAAACTTTGTGGCGGCGACCGCGGCGTTTCTGGGTAACCGGCCTTTTACGCCAGTGGGTCCGGGTCAGTGCGCAATGATCGGTGCGCCCCCCGCCTACGAGATCGGCCGGTTGAAAACCCACCTGAACGAGCACAACGTCTCGTGGTCCGGCGGCCTCGACTGGCAGGCTACCGATACGCTGTTGGCCTACGCGAACGTTTCGCGTGGCTATAAGGCGGGCGGCTTCCCGACTCTTCCGGCAAGCTACTACTTAGCCATGGCCCCGGTCACGCAGGAGAAGGTGACCGACTACGAAGCCGGCTTCAAGGCTCAGTTCCTCGGTCGTCGCTTGTTGGTGAACGGCGCCGCCTTTTACTACGACTACACCGACAAGCAGCTCAAGTCGCGGATCATCGATCCGATTTTCGGAGTACTGACGGCGCTGGTCAACATTCCGAAGTCGACGATTCGCGGCGCGGAGTTCGAGGTCCATGCAAGGCCGCTGACCGGCCTCGACATCGGCGCTGCGGCCACCTTTCTCGATGCCAAGATCGATAGGTTCACGGGCGTGAATCAAGTCGGGCAAGTGGATGATTTCGCGGGCTCGTCCGTACCGTACACTCCGAAATGGACGTTGACTTCGAGTATCAACTACGAGCACCCCTTGACCGATCAATTGGCGGGCTTCGTAGGGGCTCAGGTCTCATACCAGAGCCGGACAACGGCCGCGATCGGCAGTCCGTCGTTGTACCTCATGCCGAGTTACTCGCTGCTGAATCTGCAATTCGGTGTTCAATCCCACGATGGCCGCTGGCGCGCGTTCGCCTGGGGCAAGAACGTCCTCAACAGGTTCTATGTGAATAATGTCGTCGAGGCGGAGGACGCTGTGATTCGTTTTACGGGTAGGCCTGCCACCTACGGCATCGCAGTCAATTACAGCTTCCCATGATATGAAGATCGGAATGCTCGGAGCGGGAGACATTGCCCGAGGCGTCGCAAAGTACGCCCTCGAGCAAGGTCACGAAGTTCTGCTCTGTAATCAAAACCCGGCCAAGCTGGCACGGATCGTTGCCGAACTGGGCCCGGGCGCGGCGGGAGTATCGCGTGCCGAAGCGGCTGCGGCGGAAGTCGTGTTGCTGGCTGTGCCGTGGGAGTCGATCCATGATGTCTTGGCCGGACTACCCCCGTGGAACGGTCGCATTTTGATTGACACAACCAATCCGTTTCTCAATCCGCAGCATCTGAATGTCCTGGATGATCTCGGGGGGCGCATTTCCAGCGAAATTGTCGCGGACCTGGCCCCAGGAGCGCGCCTGGTGAAGGCTTTCAACACCATGTTCGCGAGCAAGCTTGCGGAAGGACCCAGGCCGCTGGCAGGCGCGCGGCGTGTACTGTTTGTTTCCGGGGATGACGAAGCCGCAAAGACCACGGTGACAAGCCTCATTGAAAGCTTCGGCTTTGCAACCATCGATCTGGGCGACCTGAAGGTTGGCGGACGGATGCAACAGGCGAAGACGGCTCCGCTTGCCGGCCCCGATTTTCTGCTTCCCGATTGACCCCCCAGAATTGCGGGCGGCGCGTCCCAACCAATGCGTGTAGAACCCCACCACAAAGCGAAGACGCTTCCAGGAGAGCGATCAATATGTCATTGCCTGCAAAGAGCCTGTTGGACCCGGAAGTAGTCCAGTGCCCCTATCCATATTACGAAGAGCTCCGTAGAGAGAGGCCGATCGCGTTCCTTCCCGAGCTCAACGGCTATTTTGCCTCGAGCTACGAGATAGTCAGGCAGATTCTGAGGGATAAGCGCTTTCTCAAAGGAGCGGCGGAAAATGACGGGCGCAAGTTTGTTACGCCTCACAAGGCTGCCCAGGAAATTCTTCTGGCCGATCCCGATATCGGTTTCCCGATTCATTGCATAAGCCAGAGCAATGGCGACGAGCACTCCCAGTTCCGCAAAATCGTAGAACCGTTTATGGGACGAAAGGCCGCCATGACGCGCGAGCCTGCCATCCAGTCATGCGTGGATGCCGTGCTCGGTGAGATTGAAAAATCGGACACTTGCGAGATCGTCGCTGACTTTTCAGCCCCCTACACCCTGTACGTGATGTCTGATGTCATCGGACTTCCGAGAAGCATGTACAACGAGGCGAAGGCCTACGCCGCCGCCGCGCTGACTTACCTCGTCTATGTCGTGTCCGAGGAGGAAGCCGTTGCCGGCGCGAAAACCATGGTCGCAATGCATGGTGTCGTGCGTGAGCTGATCCGTGAACGACGCAAAAATCCTCAGGATGACGTGCTGAGCGCCCTTGCCGTGGCAACGGTGAACGGCCAGCCGCTGACCGAGAGGCAAATGTGCTACATAGTCGAGGAGCTCGTGGTGGGCGGTCATGAAACCACCGCCAACGCAATCAACTCGGGCCTGACTCATTTGGCCCAGCATCCGGAACTTCAGAATACTTTGCGAGCGCATCCCGAGCAGCTCCCGCCATTTGTCGAGGAAGTTCTGCGGGCGTTGCCGCCGATCCAGTCGGCCCATCGCATCGCGAGCGAAGACATCGAGCTGGGAGGTGTACTCATCAAGAAGGGCACCAAGGTCTTCCTGGGTACGGCCAGCGCCAATCGCGATGAAAGCAGATTCGCCTGTCCGGCCGCGTTCGATCACAATCGCACCGAGCTCGACAAGCACGTTGCGTTTGGCGGCGGCCAGCATTTCTGTGCCGGTGCCTATTTGTCCCGCGCTGAACAGCGCATCGCGTACCACCAGTGGCTGAAGCGCTTTTCCTCCATCGAGCTGGCGCAGCCGGCCGAAAGCATCAGGTTCCACGCGAGTTTTGCCACCCGCTCGCCCGTGGAGGTGCACCTCCGCCTGAAAAGGGCGCGCAGCTAGGCCGAGGATTGGAAGCGTTTTCCATCGAACGCCTCGAGATTGACATTGGCCTCGCCAACAAACCCAAGCTCGCGCGAAATTCGCAGACTTCCATGATTCAAGGCCTGGATCAACGTCGGCAGCTCGCTCCACTGGAAATCCACGAGAGCGCCGCCCCCGGACAGTGCGGCCACCACGTTCCCGTTGTGATCGAAAATGGGACAGGCAACATGGCGATGTTTGTAGGCCGACTCCTGATCGTCGATCGCGAACCCGTCCGCCCGGCCGGCTTCAACGGCGGCGATGAATTGCGCGGGTTGGGCGATCGTATGGGTGGTGATCGGGTCCATTCCCTGGCTTTTGATGAGTTCGAGGATTTCCGCGGTTGTGAGACCGCCGCACAGAATTTTGCCGGGCGCGCACGCATGCACAGGCGCAGCCACAACGAGATTGACCCC
>Ga0137409_10000420_pt1 | contig 46006 bp, 42 predicted proteins | sample CZODoug1_16funga_FD_122059 | JGI IMG/M metagenome (GOLD analysis project Ga0137409, IMG submission 122059) | Vadose zone soil fungal communities from Angelo Coast Range Reserve, California, USA - CZODoug1_16fungal (Hybrid Assembly) | ecosystem: Environmental > Terrestrial > Soil > Vadose zone...
GCGAGCAATTCTTATTTTGTCTTGATCGTTCGACACCATTTCGTTCGTCTTTCTTTACTCAGCCGATGCGATACTGACCGCCGTCCACAACAATTGCCTGGCCAGTGATAAACGCCGCATCATCGCTTGTTAAGAATAAAACTGCACCTGTAACATAGCGCCGGAATCAGATTAAGAGCGACCTGTAATTCCCCGCCAAGCGGCAGGCGCTTCTGAGCGACGCTATCGAAATGATCAATCACAGCAGGGAAGCTCCATCGTTATGACGGAATTATACCTTCCGCCACCGTGTAACGACCCGCCCGAGTCGGGCGCTGCTAATACTCACGTGCCCGACCGGGGGAGGCGGAAACTCAGAAACGATAGAAAGAACCGACCGACGGTTGTGCTGTGTGGGTGACTTTGTCCAAGTTCAGGGTGGCTGTGCCGAATCTGGAGTCTTGTAGACGAAGCCGCGATACTCCGCTTGGAAGCGCTGCATCGCCGTCGTCAACATACGCTCGATGTCGCCTTCCCTGGATACATCCGCCTGCACTGCGATCGTGTTGCCGTCACCCCGCTCGATCGTCGCAAGCGTGTCCTTCGCCCGCTCCTCACTCCCGTCCCGTTGGATCAAACTAGGCTGTGGCGACTTCCCGATATCGGAAGCAGTCGACGAGGTGATCGTTCACCATTCCGACTGCCTGCATATGTGCGTATATAACAGTGGAACCCACGAAGGTGAATCCGCGGTTTTTCAGGTCCTTGCTGAAGGCATCGGATTCGCTGGAGGTGGCGGGAATCTGCTTCATGACTTTCCAGTGGTTCACTTTGGGTTTTCCGCCGACAAAGCGCCACGAATACGCATCAAAACTTCCGAATTCCTCCTGAATTGCGAGAAACGCCGGCGCGTTGCGTACAGCCGCCTCGATTTTTTGCCGGTTTCGAATGATCCCTGGATCGAGCAGCAGCTTCTGAACGCGTTTCTCGGTATATCGCGCCACTTTGTTGGGGTCGAACTCGCTGAAAGCGCGGCGATAGCCTTCACGCTTGTTGAGGACGATCGACCAGCTCAGTCCGGCTTGCGCCCCTTCCAGAACAAGGAACTCGAAATGTTTAACGTCATCGTGGACAGGCACGCCCCATTCCCGATCGTGATATTCGAGCATCAGGGAATTGCTTTCGCCGACCCACCCACATCGTTTCTTGACCATAAATGACTTCAGGCTCCAGTCAGTATCCGAAATTGCCTGCGCGATCAAGTGGAGTTATCAGATGCCGGCGCGCTCGGACTCGCTCATACGTGAGCGAAGCCTCCATCGACGAACCGTTGCTGTCCGACTTCCGAAGAACCTAACAGTTCCCTCAAGCCCTCCGTGTCTGTGGAACCAGGACTCATGACGTTCACACCGCTCACGGGGATGGCTACCGGTTCACGTCAGAGTGAGTCACCTGGGATTCGATAGCCTTGCTACTTACCGCTCGATCTTTCGCCATCTACTGGCTCGAGTCTTAAGAGAGCTCCCTTGGTCTCGTCGGTAAGCACATACAGAAGTCCATCAGGACCCTGCCTCACGTCGCGGATTCGCTGCTTAATCTCAGTCAGCAGATTTTCGCGGAGGATCGGCATTCCCTTCGCGTTCAAGACAATGCGCTGAAGCACCATTCCTCGCATCCCGCCCACGAAGATGTTCCCTTTCCATGCTGGTAATTGGTCCCCTGTGTAGAATGCCAAACCGGAGGGGGCAATCGATGGCAGCCAAATCAGGAACGGCTCCTCCATGCCGGGCATTTGATGCTGCTCTGACGTTGGGCCCGAGGTGTCGCCCGTAAGGTCGCCGTTGTACGCGCGGCCGTACGAGATGATAGGCCAGCCGTAGTTCCGTCCAGGCTTGATGATGTTGATTTCATCGCCACCCATGGGGCCGTTCTCGTGCTCCCAGAGCTCGCCGGTTTGTGGATGGATGACCAGCCCGAGGCTATTGCGAATCCCAAGCGCATAAATCTCCGGCTTGTAACCGGGCTTGCCTGCGAACGGATTGTCCGACGGGATGGTCCCGTCGTCGTTGAGGCGCAGCACTTTGCCCACGTCGTTGCCGGGGAGTTGCGAATCGTCTGGCTGCGCGGTGCCGGCACGCCCCCGGATCGGGACGCCGATGGCCAGGAAAATCTTTCCGTCGCGGGCGAACGCGATTCGAGCTGCGGACGGCGACGCGCACCAAGCGTCCGACACGAACAAGTCACGCACGTCGGTGAGGGCGTGATTGTTGTCGAAGCGGCCACGGGCGAGGACAGCCGTCGCGACGTCCTTTTCCCCCGGCTTCGGCTTGTAATAAGTGAAGTACACCAGCTTGTTTTCAGCGTAGCGGGGATGCAGCGCGAGATCCTGCAAACCCTTCAGTCGCAGATCGAGCACCGAAGGGATGCCCGAGATCGGCTGGGGATCCACCACACCGTTTTTAACGATGCGAAGGCGGCCAGCCCGCTCAGTGATCAGCATGTTGCCATCAGGGAGAAACACCAGCGAGAAGGGGCGGTCCAACCCCTTGATCGGCACCATACGGAATTTCTGGGCGATGCTGGTAAAGACCTGTGGTCCGTCGGCCAGGGTGTCCTTGGCAGTGGCGCCAGGCTGCGGAGGGTCACCCGCCTGGGGAGCCTGTTGGGCGCTGGTCACGGGTACAAGCAAGCCGAGCACGAGCGCCACGATGGGTACGGACGAACGCTTCAGCGGAAGTGGATGCATACATAGTCTCCTAGCCCCGGCAGTATACATAAGTTACGCCCAGAAGACGGCGAGGCGGTCAACGATAAGGATCGAGTTCCTGGACCTTACGGGATTACGTGTCGAAACCGAACACTCTTGCCTCTCTGCGGCGAGTAACGCATAATCCTTCGCAAATTGACATCACCCATTGGGCGGGGAGTAACAGGAAACGCAAAGAGGCTTCTGCATCTGTACAACCAGCATGACGAAGCTGCACAAAAAATTCCGCCGCGAATTACGCGGCAAAATCTTCCCGGAGGAAACATTGCGCTGCTCCTATCGTGCCTCGAGCCTGGCGGTGTTCATTCTGATTCTGGCGGGTTCCGCCTTTGCCCAGGGACCCGGCGGCTACAATCCGATCGGGCCCGGGGTTGATTTAGCCGGAAACTGGGGGCCCGTGTTTCATGAAGATGCTCATGAGCGTGGGCCTGGCCCGGAACTCGCGAATTATGTGGGTCTGCCTATTACGGACGGAGCACGCATGTATGGTCTGGCGTGGGACGCCTCCCGCTTCACCATACCGGAGCATCAATGCGAAGTGCACATTGTCTCTTACATCTATCGTGGACCGTACAATCTCCGGATTTGGGAAGAGCGCGATCCAGTCTCTCAAAAACTCATCGCCATCAAGCAATACATCGACAACTACCAGCAGACGCGAACTATCTGGATGGACGGCCGCAGCCATCCTTCAGAGGCTGCACCTCATACCTGGATGGGTTTTTCCACGGGAAAATACGAAGGCAATATTCTGACGGTTTACACGACCCATCTAAAGTGGGGATGGATTCGCCGCAACGGGTTACGGCACACCGATCAGGCGACACTTACGGAACACTTTATTCGTCACGGAGACCACCTGACGCATGCGTCTGTGCTTACAGATCCGGCGACACTGAGTGAGCCCCTGATGAAAACCGAAGATCTGGTCTTGCGGCTCCAAAATGGGCAGACCTGGCTGTACCCGTGCGAACCCGTCGTCGAGATCGTCCGTCCGAGAGGCATAGTTCCACACTACTTGCCGGGAGAGAATCCATTCCTGCACGAATTTGCCGACCTGTACAAGATCCCCGTCGAGGCAGCGCTGGGCGGCGCCGAAACGGCGTATCCCGAGTATCAATCGAAATTGAAGAGGACGAACGCAAAATGAAAACAGTGGCTGCAGCGGTTTTTGCGATCTGCCTGCCAATCGCCACTCTCGCTCAGCAACTGTCCGGCGACGTTCAGGCGCTGAAGGTGCAGGGAAACGTTTATCTCCTAACAGGAGCCGGCAGCAACATCGCTGTCCAGATTGGTGACGCCGGCGTCCTCGTTGTGGACACGGGTGTCGCGGAAATGAGCGATAAGGTCGTCGCCGCCATCCGAAAACTTTCCGATAAGCCAATTCAATACGTCCTCAACACGCATGCGGATTCAGATCACACCGGCGGAAACGACACGGTTCGCAAAGCGGGCCTGACGTATGTTGGCGCAAATGTTACCGGCAATCTGAGGGACGCAGGAATAGGAGCGCAGATCTACGCCCACGACAATGTGTTGAAGCGGATGAGCGCACCGACCGGCGTTCAGGCTTCGGTTCCGTTCGGTTCCTGGCCGACGGAAACTTATTTGTCCGGCCGGAAACAGATGTTCTTTAACAGTGAGCCTGTTGAGATGATCCATCAACCGGCGGCGCACGCGGATGGAGACAGCCTGATTTTTTTCCGGCGCTCGGACGTCGTGGTTACCGGCGATATTTTCATGACCACGAGTTATCCCTTCATCGACATCGACAAGGGCGGTAGCATCCAGGGCGAGATCGACGCTCTAAACAATATCCTCGAACTAGCCATTCCTGGTTATCAGGATGAGGCCGGGACCTATATCATTCCCGGCCACGGGTGGATTTCCGACCGTCCCGATTTGCTCGAATATCGAGATATGGTGACCATTATTCGCGATCGCATTCAGGCCGCCATTACAAAGGGGCAGACCCTGGAACAGGTCAAAGCCGCCGGCCTCACTAAAGACTACGACCGCCGTTACAGCGCGAAATCGGGATTGGGTAATGCAGAAAAGTTTGTCGAGGCCATATACAAAAGTCTCGCTCCGAAGAAATAGATAATGCTCAAAACACGAATCCTTATGTTGGCTGTGATCCTTTCGGTGGCAGCCGCCGCCTTGTTCGCGCAGGCTGGACGCGGCAACGCTCCAGCCACGCCGAAGGCCGCGAGTCCCACTGACTTCGCAGGCTACTGGGTCAGTGTAGTGTCGGAAGACTGGCTATACCGGATGGTGACTCCGGCCAAAGGAGACTACGGCAGTGTTCCATTGAATGCCGAGGGTCGGAAAGTCGCGGATGCATGGGATCCTGCCAGGGATGAAGCGGAAGGTAACCAATGCAAAGCTTACGGAGCGCCGGCAATCATGCGTGTTCCAGGACGCCTGCATATCACCTGGCAGGATGACGACACACTCAAGATCGAAATCGATAGCGGAACACAAACTCGATTATTTCATTTTCGTCCCACTGCAGGGGACGCTGCCGGTTGGCAGGGCACGTCCATGGCCGGCTGGGAAGTCGTCGCGGGTGCGCGCGGTCCGATTCCCGGAGCCGCATTGAAAGTCGTTACGACAAAGATTAGACCAGGATACCTGCGAAAAAATGGCGTTCCTTATAGCGGAAATGCGGTCGTGACGGAGTACTACGATCGGCTTAACGAGGCGAATGGCGATTCCTGGCTGGTGGTGAAGACCATTGTCGAGGACCCCCAGTATCTGGCCCAGCCCTTCATTACAAGCACCCACTTCAAAAAACAGGCCGACGCCACTGGTTGGAATTCCACGCCTTGCGCAGCGCGGTAGGTCGACATCTTGGTTCAGCCGCGTCGTGATCAACGTGCGGCAGAGCGCTTTTCAGGCCGAACCGTTAGGGCTCGGGAAGCATTGCAACGGCTTTCTTGATGAGGCTCGCATGAATAACGGATGCGAGAGACAACCGCTCTTTTGCCGAGGTGAGATTCTCAGAGACCTGCTGGGTCACCAGGCCGACGATGAAATGAACCGTTTCCCCCGTATGCATTCTCCCGCCATACGTCCGGTTGTTCGAAGACATGTAAACAGGTCCTCCGCTATTGCCGGGGAAAATGGCGAAATCGAAGAGAAATTTTTGCGTCGATTCCGTCGGCAAGAGCGGATACGAAGCAATTCTGCCGCTGCGCAGAATCGCGAAACCCGCGGCATTGGATTCCGCGCCAAACGGGTATCCGAGGCAACTGAGCTCTTCGCCCGGATTGACGTCGAATTGCGAAAGCATCTCATCGTCGGCAAGAAGATTGGTTGAAATGATCGGAATCTGAACGCTCGGTGGCAGGGTGACGTACATGACAGCCACATCGACATCGTTTGGCCCGATCCATAGGGGCTGTCCCGCGTCGCGAATTTTGATGGGATATCGGACTCGCTGCCATCCTGAAGCCGTTCGTCTTCTCAGATTGAGTATTGCCGTATCGCCGCGAATCCCTTCCAGAACATGACGTGCCGTGATCAGCACGGTCCGAAATTTAGTGCTGTCCGGAATCGGTCTCGACATCAGGAACACGGTCCCCAGAGTCAGCGCGCCGGGTTCTGCCGGACCTTCAATTTTGAACGTGGTTTGAAACAGTAGAGTATTGAACTCGGTCTCCTGCGCCTCCGCGCGGATAGCCGCCCCGGATGAAACGGTAATGGACAGGATCGCAATGAAAAAATACTTCCGGTTAAACATACGCATTCCCGGCCGAGACTATCGGTCAAGCCGGCTATTGACACCAATTGTACCCATTTGGTGAGCAACCATCTCCACGTTTGTGTTTTGCTCACCCCGGGTAAAGCGGACGCAAGGCGTTCTCAAAGGATTTGCATTCGTGCTGAGATCTTGTCGTTCTGGGACTACTGCAGGTTCACCTGTGCGTGGCGAATTCCCGTTCGGAGGAGGACACTTCCTGCTTAGCGCGGATTTTTCCGATACATCATCTTCTTGCCTGGCACAGCGGCCGGAACAAGAATGCCCTTTTCATGCAATGCCCTAACGATCTCGATCTCGATGCTGGGAACGAAGTCTGCTCGGGTCTGAGCCGGATTGATCAGACCAAACGGAGCATTTGCCCCGACATCACCGCTGAGCAGCCAGCCTTCATCCAGCTTTTCAATCACGTCTCGTTCTGTCCAAGTTCCCATGGCCGAAGAGTATCACGTGCTCGAACGGAACCAATTGAGGACAGCCATAAAAAGCGTGTAGTCGAGCTGCGGTCGGAAGCGACGCGATTATCCGGCGGCTGGGACGCATCTGCAGTGCACACAACCCGGCGATCAGGAGCATAAATGACATGGCGAAATCACAAAATTGGGCGCAAAACAGCAATTCGCCAGCGACAGGTGTGAGGTCCGACCTCAGATTCCATAGTCCTGGCGGTGACGTGATTCGCTGAGGCGGACACGATCACTGCCTTCTTGTGGTCGATCCAAATGCCTACTTTATGGCTCATAGCACCTCTTATCCGTTTATTTTTTCCTTGAAATGCCCCGGCGTCGGATCGTACGCGATTGTCGCCGTGCCGCTCACGAAGTCGCCGTCGTGCCGATAAGTCTTAGACTAATATCGATTGGGGAGCAACGTCTGTGCGCAATGGCACATCAACGGGAAACACTACTTGTGCCGGCATCATTCGCCAAACCGGCGAATAAACCAGGTCTTGACCACCTGCGTCAGCATCGCATAGCCCAGCAGCATGATGGCGAGAAACAGCCAGTACAGCGGCGGGAGCGGGACAAACCCGAGCGTGTTCGCCAGCGGCGAAACCGTCAGCCAGGCGCCGGCTGCGACGATAACCAGGGAGGTGAGGATGAGCGGCCAACTGGCCCGGCTTTGGATGAACGGGATTTTGTTGGTGCGAATGACATGGATGATCAACGTTTGGGTGAAAAGCGACTCCACGAACCAGCCCGTGCGGAACAGGGTCGGGTTGTGCCAGCAGTTGAAAACGTACAGCATCATGAAGAACGTCAGGTAATCGAAGATCGAGCTGATCGGCCCGATAAACAGAATGAAACGCATGATCTTGCCAATCGTCCACTGGCGCGGCCTGGTCAGCCAGTCAGCGTCTACTTCGTCGGTGGGGATGGTGGTCTGCGAGAAGTCGTACAGGAGGTTGTTGGTCAGCACCTGGATCGGCAGCATGGGGAGGAAGGGTAGGAACGCGCTGGCCCCCACGACACTGAACATGTTGCCAAAGTTCGAGCTGGCCGCCATCTTGATGTATTTCACAATATTGCCGAACACCCGCCGGCCTTCCAGGACGCCCTGCTGCAGTACCAGCAGGCTGTTTTCCAGCAGGATGATGTCGGATGACTCCTTGGCGATGTCCACCGCGCTGTTCACCGAGATGCCCACATCGGCGGCCTTCAGCGCCGGCGCGTCGTTGATGCCGTCGCCCATGAACCCCAAAACATGGCCCTTGCTCTGCAGCGCACGGATGATGCGTTCCTTGTGAGCGGGGGCCAGCCTGGCAAAGACGCTGGTGGCGTTGGCGGCGACGGCCAGTTCCGTCTCGTTCATCGCATCGATTTGGGAGCCGAGCAAGAGATGCTCTGCCGGAATGCCCACCTCCTTGCAGATGTAGGCCGTGATAATCTCATTGTCGCCGGTCAGAACCTTAACGTCCACGCTCAGGCTGTGAAGCTGCTTCAAGGCCTCTGCAGCAGTGTCCTTGGGCGGGTCGAGGAAGGCCAGAAAACCCAGGAGTATCAGGTCCGACTCGTCCTTGACGGAATACACTGGCTCATCGGAGCCGCCTGGCATTTGCTTATAAGCCAGGGCGATCACTCGAAAGCCCTGACCGTTCAGATCATCCGCCAACTGCCGGCGTTTGGCGTCGTGCTCGGGCAGAACTTCGATGGACTCGCCTTTGACTTCCACCCGGGTACACAAGCTCATCACTTCACTCACCGCGCCCTTACAGATCAGCGTGTTCAACCCGGTTTCATCTTCCACCACCACGGACATGCGCCGACGCACGAAGTCGAAAGGGATCTCGTCGATTTTGCGGTACTTCTCCTTCGCTTTCAGGCGCTCTTCCAGTTCCTCATGGTCGAGGATCGCTTCGTCGAGCAGGTTCTTCAACCCAGTATGGTGGTAGCTGTTCAAGTAGCCATACTGCAGCACCCTCTCGCTTGGATCGCCCTGCGCGTCCAGGTGCTTTTCGAGCACGATCTTGCCCTGGGTGAGGGTACCGGTCTTGTCGGTGCATAACACGTCCATTGCCCCGAAGTTCTGGATGGCGTTCAGGCGTTTGACGATCACTTTCTTGCGGGCCATGGCCAGTGCGCCCTTGGACAAGTTGACGGTCACGATCATCGGAAGCATCTCGGGGGTGAGCCCGACGGCCACGGCCATGGCAAACAGGAACGCTTCCAGCCAGTTGCGCCTGCTCAGCCCGTTGATGAGGAAAACAGCTGGAACCATCACCGCGATGAATCGGATCATCAGCCATGTGAACTTGTTAATGCCCAGATCGAAGCTGGTCAACTGGCGCTGCCCGACGAGACTGGCGGCGAGCGATCCAAAGTAAGTCCGGTTCCCGGTGTGGATGACCACGGCGGTCGCGGATCCGCTCTCCACGTCGGAGCCCAGGAAGCAGATGTTGGGAAGTTCCAGCGGATTCTGAACGTCTGGCGATGACGGGGCGGCTTTCTTCTCCACAGGCAGGGCTTCGCCAGTGAGGGCCACTTGATTCAAGAACAGGTCTTTGGCGGAAAGCACCCGTACGTCAGCCGGCACCATATCACCAGCCGCCAGCCGGACAGTGTCGCCAGGCACCAACATCTTGAGCGAGACTTCCGCTTCCTTGCCGTCTCGCACCAATGTCGCGGTGTTGCTGACCATCGCCTGGAGCTTCTCGGCCGCGTTATCGGCACGCATCTCCTGAAAGAAACGCAACACCACGCCCAGAACCACCATCACGAAAATAACCACCGTTGCCCGCAGGTCACCTGTGAGAAAGGAAAGCACGCCCAGCGCCATTAGCAGAAGGACCAATGGATTCTTGACGGTGCCCAGAAGGCGCATCAGGGCGGATTGACGCTTCTCTCGGGCAATTTCGTTCGTCCCGACCTGCTTCAAGCGGGAATCGGCTTCCGTCTCGCTCAGGCCTCCCAGTTGCGATCCAAGCTCCTTCAGAAAGGTGTCGGGATCGGCACGCGCCTGTTCCAATAGTTGAGCGGAAGCGATGGTGGACGTGTTCGCCGTTGTCGAATTCGAGGGAGGGCTCTTCTCTGCGGGTTCCTTTGTGCCCGTTTGCATCGTGACTATCCTCCCTCGCCGCCAGCCGCCGCTGATGTATGGGTATCGCTTTCCACCCGATAACCAAGCCGACAGTGACCAACAATGCTGTCCCGTTATAGACGAATGTCCGGTGTCGCGGTAACCAGTTCTCGACGGTGTTCATTAGAGGTCATTCGCCACGATAGCCGCAAAGGAAACTTCCCGTCCACTTCGCGAGGTCGCGGCGGAGAAAACGCTTCAGGGACACCGAAGGCCAATGCACGTGCTTTAGATTCTTGGGATTGCTGGAGAAGCTCCGATCGGAGTCGAAGAATTAAACGCCGCTTCCTGTGGAGCGATCAAAGCGAGTGGCAGAATTTGACTGGTTATCGTCCGTTTTTAACCGGGTTCTTTGTTCTTGGAAATTGTGTCGCGGTTCTAAACGCGCGCATGCACCGCTCACGAGCATCACAATAATGAGCCGCCCCGGGTTCGTGCACCGCTTGCCTATTGCTGCCACCCGCCCCCCAAAGCCTTGTAGAGCTGAACCACGGCCTGCAGTTCGTCACGCCTGGTTCGAGCCAGGTCCAATTCGGCGGCGAACAGGTCGCGGTCGGCATCCAGGGCATTGAGGAGAGTATCGACTCCTCCTCGATACCTCATGTAGGCCAGGCGCGACCGGTCCTGCAGCGCGGCGACCAGCAGTTCCTGCTGTGTTCGGATTTCCGTCACTCGGCGATGTTGAACGAGCGCATCCGAGACTTCGCGGAACGCGGTTTCGATGGTTCTTTCATACTGGACCAGCGCAATCTCCCGCCCGGCCTCCGTCAATTTGACATTCGACCGGATGCGGCCGCCCTCGAAGATCGGTTGGATGACCTGGGGGACAAACTGCCATGCTCGGGCCGGGCCGGTGAAGAGGTCGGATAGCTGGCTGGTTTCGGAACCCAGAAAACCCGTCAAGGTGATCTGGGGAAAGTACGCCGCTTTGGCGACGCCAATGAGGGCGTTGGCAGCCACGAGATTCTGCTCCGCCGCCCGGATGTCCGGTCGCCGTTCAAGCAGCGATGATGGCAATCCCGGCGGTACAGAAGGTAGTTGCGGCTGTTCGGTCAGGCGGAGACCGCGGACCACCGCGCCCGGGCTCAACCCCAGCAGCAGTTGGATCTGGTTCTCGTTCTGCTCGATCAGCCGCTCGACGTCGGGAATGGTCGCGCCGGCGGTGTAAACCAGTTGTTCGGCCTGGCGGAGGTCCAGCAATGTCGCCACGCCGCCGCGTTGCCGCACATCGATCAGGCGGAGCGAATCTTCGCGTGTCGCCAGCGTGCGCCTGGCAATCTCCAACTCCATGTCCAGTTCGAGGAGGTTGAAGTATGCGGCGGCCACATCGCTCACGAGAGTCGTGACAACGGTCTTTCGATTCTCTTCCGCAAGGAGCAAGTCAGCTCGCACCGCTTCGGTCGCCCGCCGCAGCCGGCCCCAGGCGTCAACTTCAAAGGAGAGCAGGTTAAGAAAAACGCTGCCGAATGTTCTTTTTGACTCGAAGCCGAAAGGGAGCAGGAAGCCGCCATTCGTGGAACGGCGAAGCGTTGTGATATCGGCGCTGACGTCGATGCTGGGAAACTGGTCGGCTCGCGTGATGCCCAGATTGGCACGCGCGGCGTCCACTCGTAGGACCGCATCACGAAGGTCGTAGTTTTGCCTAAGCGCGGTTTGGATCAGTTCCTGCAGCCGTTCGTCTTTGAAGACCTCAAACCATTTGAGATCGGCGAGCGAGGTGGCGTCGGCCGGCGGCGTATCCACGCCGGTGCCGCGAAAAACATCCGGCGGATGGATGATGGGCCTGCGATAGTTGGGACCCACCTTGCATCCCAGTACCAGAATGGTTGTCAGCGCAACAAGCATGCATCGGTGTTTCACAGGTTTTGTTCAGTCGCCTTCCCCGGCAGCGGGTTCCGGTCCCTGGCTGCCGAGCTCTCTTTGCCTGCCTGTTCCGGTCAGTCGTTCCACGACATAGAACGTTACCGGGATAAGGAAGACGGCCAGGCCCGTTGCGGCCATCATGCCGACGATTACAACGGTGCCGAGTGTCCGGCGCGCCGCTGCCCCAGATCCTGTCGCGATCCACAAGGGAGTGCAGCCCAAAATAAACGCGAACGAGGTCATCAGAATCGGGCGCAAACGCAGGCGGCCTCCCTCGAGCGCCGCCTCCATGAGATCCCGGCCTTTCTCCAATTCAATCCTCGCGAACTCGACGATAAGGATCGCGTTCTTCGCGGACAAACCGATCAGCACGATAAGACCAATCTGGGAGTACACGTCGAGAACATAGCCCCGGAGCAAGAGTCCGATGAAGGCTCCGAAGACAGCGACAGGCACGGTCAACAGGACCGAGAACGGCAGCGACCAGCTTTCATAGAGAGCCGCCAGGATCAGGAAGACAAAGACGAACGACAGGGCGAACGACGTCATTGCGGACCCCGCAGCGTGCTGTTCCTGATACGAGAGATCTGCCCATTCGTAGCCCATCTCCGGTGGAAGTACCTTCGAGGCCACTTCTTCCAGAGCGGTCATGGCCTGACTGGAACTGTAGCCCGGCGCGGGTCCGCCGATGACCTGGGCGGCGCGGTAGAGATTGAAACGGTTCGTATACTCCGGGCCGCTGATACTGCGCGTCGCGACCAATGCCGAGAGCGGAACCGAGCGGCCGTTTCTGTTGCGCACGTAGTATCTGGCGATGTCCTGCTCACTCTGCCGCTCCCCGCCTTCCGCCTGAAGGTACACCCGCCACTGCCGGCCGAAGCGGTTGAACTGGTTCAGGAAAAGACCGCCGAGATAAGCCTGCAGCGTTTGATAGACATCTGCCACTGCCACTTCCTGCTTCAGGACCTTGTCACGATCCACTTCCACGTAGACCTGGGGAACAGAGGCTGAAAACTGTGAAGCGACGCCGGCGAGCTCCGGACGCTTGCCGCATGCTTCAAGAAACTTCTGCAGATTTTCGGCGAGAAGTTCCACGGACCCTCCGCTGCGATCCTGGAGCCAGAACGAGAAACCTCCGGCACTGCCCAATCCCGGAATCGAAGGCGGCATGAAAGCGAAGGCGATTGCTTCCGGAAGTTGAACGGATAAAGCTCGATTTATCGTTGCAACGATATTCTTTGCTTCAAGTCGGCTGGAAGTACGCTCGTGCCAGGGCTTCAGACCGATGAAGAAGAAGCCCTGATAGCTTGCGGAGGTGCGCGTCAGCAGGCTGAAGCCGCCAATCGTGTTGTACGCCTGCACGCCTTCGGTGTCGTGGAGCATCTGCTCGATCTTCTTCAACACCTGTTCTGTTCGTTCCAGTGAAGCCGCAGCTGGAAGCTGCACATTCAGAAACGTGTATCCGTAGTCCTCTTCCGGAAGAAAACCTGTCGGAAGCCGCCAGCCGATCAGACCATCTGCAATCGCGAACCCCGCCAGGACGAACATCGCGAGCCCCGCCTTGCGGATGAGGGCGTGGCTCCAGTTCACATATCCATGCGTTGCCCGTGTGAACACCCGGTTGAACCAGCCGAAAAAGCGGGCCACGATGCCTCGGGATTCCCGCCTCGGTCTCAGCAGGATTGCGGAAAGCGCAGGAGAGAGAGTCAACGCGTTGAAGGCCGAAATGAGAACAGAAACAGCAATGGTCACGGCGAATTGATTATTCAGCCTGCCCTGAATGCCGCCCATGAACGCTACCGGCAGGAAGACCGAAGCCAGGATCAGCGCAATGCCGATCACCGGCCCCGAGACTTCCTGCATGGCCTGGAAGGTGGCGTCGCGCGGCGGCGTACCTTCGTCGATGTGGCGTTGAACCGCTTCGACAACGACAATTGCGTCGTCGACCACAAGGCCGATTGCGAGCACGAATGCGAACAGCGAAAGTGTGTTGATCGAGAATCCCAAAAAGGGAAACACGGCGAATGTGCCGATCAGCGATACCGGAACGGCGATCATCGGGATCAGCGTCGCACGCCAGTTCTGCAGGAAAACAAAGACGACGATAATCACAAGGATCAGCGCCGCGACAAGCGTGAACACGATTTCGCGAATGCCCTCGGTCACCGCCAGCGTTGTGTCGAGAGATACGGCGTAATCCAGGTCCGGCGGAAATCGGTTCTTCAGTTCCACCATCGCTTTCTTGACGCCATCGGCGACCGCCAGTGCATTGGTGCCGGGCGTCTGAAATACCGCGATAACGGCAGCGGGCTGGCCGTTCAAGCGTGATGATTGCTGGTAGTTCAGGGCGCCGAGCTCAATCCGGGCGACATCCTTCAACCGCACCACGGAGCCATCCGGCAGGGAACGCACAACGATCTGGCCGAATTCCTCCGGTGTTTGAAGCCGTCCCTGCGCGCGGACGGTGTAGGTCTTGTCCAGTCCCGCCGGTGCAGGTGCACCGCCCACCTGGCCCGAAGGATTGACGGTGCTCTGCTGTCGCACCGCGCTGGCCAGATCCGGAACGGCGAGACCGAGCCGGGCGAGAACATCAGGATTGACCCAGATGCGCATGGCATAGTCGCTGGCTCCGAACAGCGTCACCTGGCCGACGCCGGGCACGCGATACAGAACGTCGTTGACGTTGATGTTTGCGTAGTTGGCGAGGAAGAGCGAATCGTACGTCCGGTTGGGCGAGTAAAGCGAGATGACGAGCATGGGCAGCCCGGTGGATTTCCGCGTCGTTAGTCCATACTGGATGACATCGGCCGGCAGGTTCGGCTGCGCCTGCGCAATGCGGTTCTGCACGTTCACCTGATCGATGTTGACGTCGGTCGCAACGTCGAAGGTGACGAACAACTGTTCTGTGCCGTCGTTCGCATTTGTGGACTGCATGTAAAGCATGTTGTCCACGCCGTTCATCTGTTGCTCCAGCGGAGTGGAGAGCGACTGTTCGATCGTGACGGCGTCCGCTCCCGTGTACGTGGTGGAGACGATGATCTGCGGCGGTACAATTTCAGGAAACTGCGCCAGCGGCAATCCCATCATGGCGATGAGACCGCCGAGAATGGTGATGATCGCGATCACCATTGCCACGATCGGCCGGTTGATGAAGAAGTTTGAAATCATTTACACTCGCGCAGAAGTTTTACTTAAACGGCTTCGGGTTGACGACCATGCCGGGTCTTACTTTTTGCGTCCCCTCGACGACAATCGTTTCGCCGGCTTTCAGTCCCTCTTCGATGATCCACTTCGAGCCGATGCGCTCCCCGACCTTGACGGTGCGGGTGCTGACCTCGCTGCCCCGGCCGACAACAGCGATTTGATAGGCGCCCTGCAGCTCGGTAACTGCGCGCTGCGGCACGAGCAGCGCGCCGATTTTGATTTCCTTCACCGCGCGAATGCGCCCGTATTGACCCGGCCTCAGGATGTTCCCCGGATTGGGGAATAGCCCGGCGAGCCGAATGGCGCCGGTCTCCACATTGACCTCGCGGTCGGCGACGTAGAACCGGCCCTTACTCCCGTAAACGCTGCCATCGGCCAGCACTAACTCCAACTCGATTGCCTGCTCCCGCGCCTTCCGTTCGCTCTCCGTAGGATTGGTGCGGACGTAGTCCAGATACTCCTGCTCGCTGACTGTGAAGTAGGCTTTGATCGGATCCACTGTCGAAACGGTCGTTAAACGGTCGCCGGTTGGACTGACGAGATTGCCGACCTGCGCGGGCGCCAGTCCTGCAACGCCATCGACCGGCGAAACGATTCTCGTGAAACCGAGGTCGAGCTCGGCAGTTGCCTGAGCAGCTTCGGCAGCTTCGATGGCGGCTTTCGCCGTTTCAACTCTGGCCCTGGCAGCTGCGACCGCGGCCTTCGCGGCGAGATCGGCCTGGACGGCATTGTCGAGTTCCTGTTCCGTGATGGCGCCTGCTTTCGCCAGCGGCGTGTAACGCTTTACGTCGAGCGCGGTCTTGCCCTGATTCGCCTCGGCGCCCGCCACCCCGGCGTTGGCTTCAAACAACTGACTTTTTGTTTGTGCAAGCTGCCCTTTTGCCCGGGCAACTGCCGCCTGAAAAGGCCGCGGATCAATTTCAAAGAGTGGCTGACCTTTCCTGACGAAAGAACCCTCTGTGTAATCCTGCCTGAGCAGATAGCCGGTCACTTGCGCCTTAATCTCTGCATTGACCATCCCGTCCAGTGTTGCGATCCACTCCCCGTAGACGGGAACGTCCTTCTGCTCGACGGGCGCCACTTCGACCTCAAGCGGTGCCGCGTGTGTTTGCGATTCAGGATTCGAGCAGCCCTGAGCGACCAGCACAATAAAGCTAAGGAGCCAGACGACCCATGTGGCAGCTAATCTGTGTTTCGTGGTGTCTTCTGAAAAAATCACAACAGTTTGTAAGAACCTCGGAGTCAGGCTTCTACAGCGGTAGAGACGTTCAGACCAGTCAGGCAGGCGAATTCTTCAGCAGCGGTTCTGGTAGCAACCGGACTTCCGGATTGGGCCGGGCAGAATGCTCAAGACTTTCGGGGATACTGGATGCGTGGTCTTGACCTGAGGAATTCCTGGTGCCACTTAGTGGCAGAAAAAAACCACGCCAGGCTGGTGAAGAGAAAACAACATATACGTAAGTAATTATCCCTCAAGAAATGAGGGATAGAGGCTGATTGTGCGAGACCCGCCTCAGGTGCAGCCTGAAAATATGTCCGAAATGTTGCAGGCGGGAACACCCGCGCCAGACTTTACGCTTCATGTCACGCCCGATCAGACTCTCTCGTTGAGCGAGCTCCGCGGTCGCCCCGTGATTCTTGCGTTTTATCCAGCAGACTGGAGCCCGGTTTGTGGCGATCAGATGAGCTTATACAACGAGGTTCTGCCGGAGTTCCGCAGGTATCACGCGGAATTGCTCGGAATCTCCGTCGATGGAGCGTGGTGTCATGCCGCCTTTGCTAAAGATCGTAAGCTGCATTTTCCGTTGCTTTCGGATTTCGAACCCAAGGGCGATGTTGCAAAGCAATACGGGGTTTATCGCAAGGACGGTGTAAGCGAACGCGCTCTGTTCGTCATCGATGAAAACGGAGTGATCGTCTGGAGTTATCGCTCGCCGATGGCTGTCAATCCAGGAGCCGATGGCATCCTCGAAGCGCTGGAAGAACTGGCTGCCTGATGGAGATTCGCTTATGGCTGTCTTGAAAGTTCCCGTCAATTCATCGGATCACGTGCAAGGGCCGGACGATGCGCCGTTGACGCTTCTGGAATACGGAGACTACGAGTGTCCTTACTGCGGGCTTGCCCATCCCATCATCAAGCGCGTCCAGCGTCATTTCGGCGAACGTCTGAGATTTGTCTTTCGGAACTTTCCGTTGACGCAGATTCATCCGAACGCAGAAGCCGCTGCCGAAGTCGCCGAATTCGCGGGCGCCCACGGGCGTTTTTGGGAGATGCACGACGGCCTCTACGAAAACCAGCAATACCTCGGCGACAAGCTGTACATGACCCTGGCCACTCAATTGGCGCTGCCGATTCACGAGCTTCGCGTCGCTCTTGCCGCTGGAACCTACGCGCCTCGCATCCGTTCCGACTTCCTGAGCGGCGTTCGGAGCGGAGTCAATGGCACGCCCACTTTCTTTATCAACAGCAAGCGCCATGACGGCGGGTTTGAATTCGACGATCTGGTCGGCGCACTGGAAATGGAGTACTTGCGTCAAGCCGCTTGAGTCCGAAGAATTAGCGAAGACGGTCATCCCGTCTTTTCTCAGGATTCAACAATGAGGCGAAAGCCGACCGATAGCCGTGGAACTCGGGGCCATGGACGGCAACAATGCGGGCGACCGCCAGCCCAGGTGCCGGAGTGTCTATTCCTGCTCTTACGCTGGGCAAGAGCAGGTGTAGCCGTTCGGCGAAGTCGGAGGCATGTTCATCGAAACATAGACCGGTCGCCAGATAGCGCGCATTTCCCATCATCCACTCGCTACTCGGCGGAGAGTCATTGGGGACCAAACGGAATCGATCCAAATAGAGCAGCCGCCCGTTCAGGCGGAGGGAAGTCTCCGAGGAAAACTCGTCGAATTGCCAGATCTCACCTCGCCCAATCCGGCCGGCCATCAGACCCTCCCAAAAATAGAGCCGGGCGCCCTCATCAACATCGATGAATGTGGACTGGCACACCCGCGCTCCGGAGAAAGGAATGACGGGATCATAGTAGATGTGCAGCTCGCCCCCCGCCTCCACACGAATACGATTGGTTTGAATCGCGCGCCTGCCGCCTGAAGGATGCGCCTTGGTTGCGGATTGCTGGGTGATGAGAATGCGGGCGCCCGATTCCACGTGGATCGTACACTCGGTCGTATCACCCCCGAACAGTCCTGCCGTCGAGTGCATCAAAATCAAATGGGCGATTTCCGGTGATTGCGAATCGTGCAGCCGGGTGATCTTGAAAGGGATTTCGCAATAGGCGTCCCGTATCACTGTCCGTCCGCGGCGTGAGCTGAATATCAGGTTCAGCCTTCCGCGGCGGCCGACCTCGGAGAGCGGAACCGCCATCGTTAATTCTCGAAAAGCAGTTCGCGGCGAATCCAGTGGACCACAGCCTGGACACCTTCGCGCGTCTTGAGATTGGTGAAGACGAATGGCTTGTTTCCACGCATCATGCGCGCATCACGATCCATTACGGACAGATCGGCCCCGACGTAGGGCGCAAGGTCCGTCTTGTTGATGACCAGCAAATCCGAACGCGTGATTCCAGGCCCTCCCTTTCTAGGGATCTTATCGCCGCCCGCGACGTCGATGACGTAAATCGACGCATCCACGAGTTCCGGACTGAAGCTCGCTGCAAGGTTGTCGCCTCCACTTTCCAGGAAAAGAATATCGAGCCGAGGAAACCGCTCCTTCATAGTGTCGACGGCTTCGAAATTGATCGATGCATCTTCGCGGATGGCCGTGTGCGGACATCCCCCGGTCTCCACACCGACGATACGGTCCGAAGTCAAAGCCTCGCTGCGAACAAGGAACTCCATATCTTCCTTTGTGAAGATGTCGTTCGTGACGACCGCCAGTTCATACCGGCTACGCATCGTTTTGCAGAGGCAGTCCAGCAGGGCCGTCTTGCCGGAACCCACTGGGCCACCCACACCGATTTTGACCGGTTTTCGCATGGTCAGGACCGAAACAACCGGCTGTAAACGTATCGATGGTTCATCTGCTGAACGTCCAGGAGCGGATTGAATGACCGAAGCGGTTCGCCTTCAGCCCGAACTATATAGTCGACGACGCCAGGAAGTTTATCGATTGCTCTCGTTAATAATGCCTGTCCTTGCTGTTGGCCGATTGCGATGAGGCGCAGCCCTGCCGAAACGATGCCCACCAGTCGGACATATCCGAAGGCCACCAGCGCATCACGGGCTTCGAGGCCGCGGTGGAAAAGAACGATTCCATAGGCTACAGGCGCATTGCAGTGCGGCCATGTCTCAACGATGGAGAGGAAGTCGCTGTCCGGAACGATGCCAGCGTACGTTTTAAACAAACGCTTGCCCACGGACCTGCTGCTGGTTCGAATCGCCGCTGCGGGCTTCAATGCGGTAAGGTCTTCGTCAATGGATCGGATGGTTGCCCACTCTCCCTTTTCCGCTGCTCGAACGCACTTCAGCAGCGCAAGACCTTCGCACGGCACGAAAACGGCGTTGAGGAAATGATCAAGCCAAATGGCGAGCGAGTCCGCGTTGTATACGAGGCCAGCGGCTGCCGCCGATTCGAGCCCGTCCGAATACGCGAATGCTCCGACGGGAAATAGGGAGTCTGTGAGCTGAAGAGTGTGAAGAAGCTGAGCCGGTGTCATTTTTTTGCTAGCCCGTTCCCTTCCGTTCCGTCTACTGTAGCGGCGGTCTATGACCGCCGGTATTTCGTTGATTCCGGGAAAAACCGGCGCTCATAGAGCGCCGCTACAGAGGATACAGCCGCTCATTCGTGCGAGTGTCCAATGTTGGCCAGCGCCGCCGTGAACGGTCGAGCGTCGACGGTGTAGTGGACGTGAAGCTGGTCCAGTAGACTCCGAACTGCCGGGTTCTGTAGAAAAATCAGTTCGGATTCACCGATCATGACGGACTGATGCCGGTTGCCCACATGATACGCATAGTACGCCCAGTCCTGTGAGGTCCTCGGACGAATGACGTAGACAGGTTGCACGGCTTCCTGGACGGCAATGATCGCCCTTTCCGGATCCAGGACGAAGCAATCGCCATTCTTCAACACCGTTCCGGCGTGAAGGGAAATAGCGAATTCGATACCAGAGTCTGATGTTCGGCGTCCATGACCCTGGCGCCGGTCGTCCCAGGCCAGCGTGATGGTGTCGCGCATGTAGGTACTGTACTCGGAACCTAACTCCACAATCGGCAGGACCTGTTCAACGATGGTCATTATGTTTTGACGCACTCTAAAACAGAAAATAGCGCTGCGCCAAGGGTAACACTTCTACTGGATCGCACTGCAGTAACTCACCGTCTGCGCGCACGTCGTAGGTTTCGGGATTCACCTCGATTTGAGGAGTAGCGTCGTTCAGCTTCAGATCCGTCTTTTGCAGATTTCGGCAGCCCTTTACGGGAACCAGCTTGCGTTGCAAGCCCCGAAGATTGTCACCTTCCACGCCTGCTCGAGAGACAAAATGGACTGTGATCTGGTTGAGAGCCTGACCATACGCGCCGAACATGGGGCGGTAGATACATGGCTGAGGAGTTGGAATCGACGCATTGCCATCGCCCATGAGTGACCCGGCAATCAACCCGCCTTTGATGACGATTTCCGGTTTGACGCCGAAGAACGCGGGCTTCCACAGCACCAGGTCAGCGAGCTTGCCCACGTCCACCGAGCCGACGGAGCTGCTGATGCCGTGTGTAATGGCAGGATTGATGGTGTATTTGGCAATGTAGCGTTTGACGCGGAAATTGTCGTTGTCCGGACTGTCCTGAACCAGCTTGCCCCGCTGCAGTTTCATCTTGTCGGCAGTTTGCCAGGTCCGGCAGATGACTTCGCCGATTCGTCCCATGGCCTGCGAGTCCGATGACATCATGCTGATAGCGCCGATGTCGTGGAGGATGTCCTCGGCGCCGATCGTCTCGGCGCGAATTCGCGAATCGGCAAATGCGACATCCTCGGGAATGGACGGCGACAGGTGGTGGCAAACCATCAACATGTCGAGATGTTCGTCCATCGTGTTGCGCGTGAACGGCATCGTGGGATTCGTGGAGGATGGGAGCACATTGCGCAAACCACAAACCTTGATGATATCGGGCGCATGACCGCCACCCGCGCCTTCCGTGTGATAGGTGTGGATCGTGCGGCCCTTGAAGGCAGCAATGGTGTCTTCCACGAATCCGGATTCATTCAACGTGTCTGTGTGAATCGCGACCTGAACGTCGAATTCCTCTGCGACACTCAGACATTGGTCGATCGCGGCCGGTGTGGTCCCCCAATCTTCGTGGAGCTTCAAACCGAGCGCGCCGGCTCGAAGCTGTTCACGCAGCGATTCCGGCAGCGAGGAATTGCCTTTTCCCAGGAATCCAAAGTTGAGGGGAAATGCCTCGGCGGCCTCGTACATGCGGCGAATATTCCATGCGCCCGGCGTGCAGGTTGTGGCGTTTGTGCCCGTTGCCGGACCCGTACCTCCTCCGATCAATGTCGTTACGCCGGAGTAGAATGCTTCCGGAATCTGGTTGGGCGAGATGAAATGGATATGTGTGTCGATTCCGCCCGCGGTCAGTATTCGGCCTTCCCCCGCAAGAATTTCGGTCGAAGCGCCGATTTCCATTCCAGGCGTAACACCATCCATTATTCCCGGATTGCCCGCTTTGCCTATTGCGGAGATCAGGCCGTCACGGATCGCAACGTCCGCTTTGTAGATCCCCGAATAGTCCACTACCAGCGCGTTGGTTATGACCAGATCTGGAGCGCCTCCGGCGCGCGTGGCTTCCGGGGATTGTCCCATACCATCCCGAATGACCTTACCCCCGCCAAACTTGCTCTCATCGCCGTAGACGGTCCGATCCGATTCCACTTCAATGATCAGGCCGGTATCTCCCAGCCGGACGCGGTCTCCGGTGGTGGGGCCGTAATGGCTCGCGTAAGTGTGCCTGTCAATTTTCATTTTCTTGATGGCTGCGCCCTATACTTGAGGTTTCGCGCTATCGCGCTCACGCTTCGCGCGGGCTTGCATTCGCAGCCGCTCATGTGAGCTTTCCGTTGACCAGTCCGTTGATACCAAACACCGTGCGTGTTCCACCCAACGCCACAAGATCGACTTCCCGCGTGTCTCCCGGCTCGAACCGCACTGCTGTGCCTGCTGCGATATTCAAGCGCATGCCATAGGCAAGACTGCGGTCGAAGTTAAGCGCGCGATTGACCTCGAAGAAGTGGCAATGGGATCCGACCTGGATGGGGCGATCGCCGCTGTTGGTGACGGCGACGCGCGCAGTCGCACGGCCGGCGTTCGCCTCGATGGGCTCGGGACGCAGAAAGTATTCTCCGGGAATCATGATCTCACCGAATGGGTTGATGAACGGTGACGAGTTTTGTTCCGTCCGGAAATGTGCCTTCCACCTGAATCTCGCCGATCATTTCAGGCACGCCTTCCATGACGTCATCGGCAGTCAGAATCCGGGTGCCCAGGCTCATGATCTCCGCAACAGTCTTGCCGTTCCGAATCTCTTCAAGCAGTTCCGACGTAATCAAAGCCACCGCTTCGGGGTAGTTGAGCTTCAATCCCCGGCTTTTCCGACGCCGCGCCACCTCACCTGCTGTGAAGATCATGAGCTTTTCGGCTTCACGGGGAGTTAAATGCATAACCGTCGGCTTATAACACGGAGTTACAGGTAACGCATCCATCATCTTTGTCGAAGTGTGAAATAAAAACCGACAAAAAAGTAGCCTCGCGAGACAAATGCGAATTCTTTGTCGGCAGCTTTGCTCAGCAAATCGGAAAACAAAGCACGAAGGAGCACAAACAGAAGAATAAGAGCGCAAGAACGGATCCTGCAGGCGAAGTTGGGTCGTGGGTCAGTTTCAACTGTAGCGGCGGTCTGTGACCGCCGACGATCCCGCAAGTTGCTGGACTGTCGGCGGTCATAGACCGCCGCTACAGTGAAACAGGTCGATTCTTCTGAAACCTGACGACTACCGAAGGTGGTGTGTGCTGGTTGCCTTCTGTCTTGTGCCTTGTGGACCGTAACAAAAATGAAACACTACTGTAGGACAAAAACCGATATCGAACAATTTTGTCGGTCAAGACGGCTCATCCCCACGCGTTTTCCCTCGAAAAACGCATGTAGCCGCATGTAAGCGCGTTTGGAATCCCGTTTGCAAATGGCGGCCTGCACGATCCGTTTTACTTAATCACACGAAATTAGTCGTACGAAAAAAATAAACCGGCGCTTCGTGCGCCGGAGACGAGAGGATGCCTCATGTCCAGACGATCTGTCCGCAGTGGACCCGCTTTAAGTGCGCGACGATGTGCCCCGGGTTTGCTGGTGGGATTGCTCTTAATGGCCGCGCCGCTATGGGCGCAGACAGAATTGCCGATTACGATTGGCGCCGGATTGCAGACCAGCTTCGTACACTCCTCGCCCCACACCGGCAATTCCACCGATCAGTTGCTCATCAATAGTGTCCGCCTCTACGTGAACGGGCCTGTCAATGACAAGATCAAGTTTATGTTCAATACCGAATTCGACGGCGCCACCAATAAGGTCGGCGTGCTGGACGCGGTGGCGCGGGTGGAGATGTCGCCCCAGTTCAATATCTGGGCCGGCCGTTTTCTTCCGCCAAGCGACCGATCAAATCTCTACGGCCCGTACTACGCGCATCATTGGGCGGTGTATACAGACGGCGTACAGGACGGTTACCCCTTTGTCTTTCAAGGCCGCGACAATGGCGTCGTCTACTGGGGTGACTTCGCCAAGAAAGTGAAAGTCTCGGTTGGCGCCTTCGACGGCGCTTCCGCGACCGGGAATCCCAAAATCCTTGGGGCCGCCCGCGTCCAGATCGATTTCTGGGATTCAGAGAGCGGCTACTACCTCAACGGAACCTACTACGGTGATAAGAACCTGCTCGCCATTGGCGGGGCGACTCAGGTGCAATCCGGCGCGACCGCATCAACTGCCGATTTCCTCCTCGAAAAGAAACTGCCCAACGGCGGCGTCTTCTCGATCGAAAGCGAGTATGCGAATTACAACAGGCTGGGCGGGTACGACTCACGCTATGGCAAGAGCCAGGGGGCGTACGCGCTCGCAAGCTATCTCTTCCCGAAAACGGTCGGCATAGGTAAGTTCGAGATTCTCGGCAAGTATGCCAAGGCGCAGTTTACCCATGGGACAACGCCCAGGTTCAACCAGAAGACGAGCGAAGCCAACTTCAACTATGTCATCAAGCAGTTCAACGCTCGCGTCATGTCCTTCTACAAGAACACGAAATTCTCCGCGGTGAAGACCAATTCCTGGCAGGTGGGAGTCGGACTCCAGGTCCAGATGTAGCCCATTCCTCAATCCTACTCACTGACTTACTAGACCTACTAAAGGAGTTTACCTATGAAACGTAGAGTGATTCTTATGGCTGCCTGGCTTCTGCTTGCCGGGTTGGCCTCCTCCAGGGTGGCGACGGCCCAGGACACCATCAAGGTGGGCGTGCTGCATTCGCTTTCAGGCACGATGGCCATCAGCGAGACAACGCTGAAGGACACGATCCTGATGATGATCGATGAGCAGAACAAGAAGGGCGGATTGCTGGGCAAGAAGCTCCAGGCGGTCGTCGTCGACCCGGCGTCCGACTGGCCGCTCTTCGCCGAGAAGGCGGCGCAACTGCTCGAAAAAGACAAAGTCGCGGTCGTGTTCGGATGCTGGACGTCGGTTTCCAGAAAATCGGTGCTTCCTGTTTTCGAAAAGGACAACGGATTACTCTTCTACCCCGTCCAGTACGAAGGAGAAGAGTCATCTAAAAACGTCATCTACACCGGTGCTGCACCGAACCAGCAAGCCATCCCCGCAGTGGACTACCTCATGAAGGAAGTCGGCGTGAAGCGGTGGGTGCTCGAAGGGACAGACTATGTCTACCCGCGCACGACCAACAAGATCCTCGAAGCTTACCTGCTGGCCAAAGGAGTCAAGCCTGAAGACATAACGATCAACTACACGCCCTTCGGCCACTCCGACTGGCAGACCCGCGTGGCCGCCATCAAGAAGTTCGGTTCGTCCGGCAAGAAGACCGCGGTCGTGTCGACCATCAACGGCGACGCCAATGTGCCGTTCTACAAAGAGCTTGGCAACCAGAAGATTTCGGCCGAGGACATTCCAGTCGTCGCCTTCTCCGTCGGTGAAGAAGAGTTGTCGGGCCTCGATACCAAACCGCTGGTCGGCCACCTGGCAGCGTGGAACTACTTTGAAAGCATCAGCACGCCGGCGAACAAGGCATTCATCGATCAATGGCACACCTTCATCAAAAAACCGAAGCGAACAACCAACGATCCAATGGAAGCGCACTACATCGGCTTCAATCTTTGGGTGAAGGCGGTCCAGAAGGCAGGGACGACCGACGTAGAGAAGGTGCTCGCGGCGCTCCCCGGTCTCGAGACGCCGAACCTTACCGGCGGCATAGCCAGGATGTTGCCGAATCATCACATCACGAAACCGGTCTACATCGGCGAGGTAAAAGCGGACGGCCAGTTTAACGTGGTCTGGAAATCCACAGGCACAGTGCCCGGCGATGCCTGGTCCGACTACCTGCCGGGCAGCAAGGACATCGATGCGGATTGGGTGACGCTGAAATGCGGGAACTACAATAAGGTCACCAAGAAATGTTCGGGACAAAACTATAAGTAATGAAACATTTCCCGTCAGGGGGGCGGCGGCTCTTCATGCTGCTGCTCGCCCTCTGGGGCATGGGCACTGTCCAAGCCCAATCTTCAAATGACACAAGTTTCCTGTCGATGCTCGGTGAGTTGCGCGAGGCGACGTACTCCGACAAGGAGAATATCGTCGAGCGCCTGAGCCAGACCGGTCATCCAAGCGTTCGCGTGGTCCTGACTGCGTTTCTGGAAGATCGGCTGTATTTCCGCAACCGCGATCAGAAAGTTTTTATCGTCAAGTCGGCCGAAGGGGATCCGCGCAATCTAATCGATCCGCTGTCGCTGAAGGATGCCGGATCCGCCCCTGAGGACAGCCTGACCAGAATCGGCACGAACAACGGTCTGAGGCGAACGTTGAGGACGACAGTGGCGCACTTCGGGTTGTCAAGCGCGGACGCTGCTGTGCGGTTGGACTCTGTGCGGGGCATGATACGATCGCTGGACGACGCGAACGTGGTGCTGCTGCGCGAGCGGCTCGGTGTGGAAACGAATTCCAGCGTCAAAAAAGAAATCGCCACAGGTCTGGCGCTCGCTGCGCTGGCCGACTCCGAGACTAAAGGGCGTCTCGACGCTATCGCAACGCTTAGCCAAAGCGTCAGCCAGGATGTACGGAACAGGCTGGCGCTCCTGCTCGATAAATCTCCCGACGGCAGCTTCGTCGAACGCGACGAGAAGGTGCGGAGCGCCGCGACGACCGCGGTTGCGACCATCGACCAGTGGCGCACATTCTATTCGGGCATCGAGACGTTGTTTTTCGGCCTGAGCCTGGGATCGGTGCTCGTACTGATCGCTATCGGGCTGGCAATTACGTTTGGCGTCATGGGTGTCATCAACATGGCTCATGGCGAGTTGATGATGCTCGGCGCGTACACGACCTATATCGTCCAGGTGGCGATGCCCGGACACATCGGGATCTCGATCCTGGCAGCCATCCCGGCAGCATTTGTGGTCGCGGGGTTGACAGGCGTCCTGCTCGAGCGCACGATTATCCGCTTTCTCTATGGAAGACCCCTGGAGACGCTGCTCGCAACGTTCGGTGTGAGCCTCATCCTGCAGCAGTCCGTCCGCTCGATTTTTTCCGCGCTCAACCGAGCGGTCGTGACGCCCGACTGGATGAGCGGCTCGCTGCAGCTGAACGACGCGCTCGCGATTACCTACAACCGTCTCTACATCGTGATCTTCACCCTGATTGTCTTCGCGATTATCCAGGTGGTGTTGAAGCGCACCCGGATCGGTCTCGAGATCCGGGCCGTTTCGCAGAACCGGGCCATGGCTAAGGCGATGGGCATCCGCACCGAATGGGTGGACGCGATGACGTTCGGGCTCGGATCGGGAATCGCCGGTGTTGCCGGCGTGGCGCTGAGCCAGTTGACGAACGTCGGCCCGAATCTGGGCCAGGCCTATATCATCGATTCGTTCATGGTGGTTGTTTTTGGCGGTGTCGGAAATCTCTGGGGCGCGCTCATCGGCGGCATGTTGATGGGGATTGTCAACAAGTTGCTCGAGCCCTACTCCGGGGCGGTGCTGGCGAAGATTTTCGTGCTCGTCGCGCTGATTCTTTTTATTCAGATTCGGCCGCGCGGCCTGTTCCCGCAAACCGGTCGATCGGCGGAGGACAAGTAGTGCTGTTTCGTCTTCAAAAATGGGTCATTGCAGGCGGCGATCGCGGCGGCTCATGGTTTCTCGGAGCGCTCATCCTGATAGCCATCGGCGTGCCCATCTTCAACCAGGTCGTGCCTTCGTCATCCGCGTTCCACCTCTCGGCCTACGGGCTCACCCTCATCGGCAAGTATCTGTGTTACGGGATGCTGGCGCTGGCAGTCGACCTGATCTGGGGGTACTGCGGCATCCTGAGCCTCGGACACGCGGCTTTCTTTTCGCTCGGCGGTTACGCGATGGGCATGTACCTGATGCGACAGATCGGCCCGCGGGGAGTGTACGGCGATCCCGTGTTGCCTGACTTCATGGTGTTTCTGAACTGGAAGTCGCTGCCCTGGTTCTGGTATGGCTTCAACCACCTCCTGTTCGCGCTCGCGATGATGGTGCTCGTGCCCGCCTTGCTGGCACTGGTGTTCGGGTGGTTTGCGTTTCGGTCGCGCGTGACAGGCGTTTATCTTTCGATCATCACCCAGGCGCTTACCTACGCTCTCATGCTCGCGTTCTTCCGCAACGACATGGGGTTCGGCGGCAACAACGGATTCACCGATTTCAAGGACATCCTGGGTTTCGATCTGCACTCCGACAGGACCCGTGTCGTGCTGCTGGGACTTACCGCAGCCGCGCTCGCGGCCAGCTACTTGTCGTGCCGCGCGATTGTCGAATCGCGCGCCGGGCGCGTGCTCCGGGCGATTCGCGATGCGGAGAGCCGGACGCGTTTTCTTGGTTACTCTGTCGAATCCTTCAAGCTCTGGGTCTTCGTGTTTTCAGCCGTCATTGCCGGTGTCGCCGGCGCGCTGTACGTGCCTCAGATCGGCATCATCAACCCGAGCGAGTTTGCGCCGATCAATTCGATCGAAGTCGTCATCTGGGTGGCGGTCGGAGGGCGCGGCACGCTGTTCGGCGCAGTCGCAGGCGCGGTGCTGGTGAACTACGCGAAAACCTATCTCACAGGCGCGTTTCCCGAGATATGGCTGTACGCGCTCGGTGCATTGTTCGTGCTGGTGACGCTGTTTCTGCCGCGCGGCATCGTTGGCCTCGTCCCGGCGCAACCTTTAGAAAAATGAGCGTTCGCGGCAAAACCCTCTATCTCGAGAAGCTGACTGTCAGCTTCGACGGCTTCAAGGCACTCAACGAGCTCTCCCTGTACGTCGACCCCGGGGAGTTGCTGTGCATTATCGGGCCCAACGGCGCCGGCAAGACCACCATGATGGATGTCGTTACAGGCAAGACTCGACCGGATTCGGGAACGGCCTGGTTTGGCCGTGATATCGATCTGCTCAAGTTGTCCGAACCGGAAATCGTAGAGGCTGGAATCGGTCGGAAATTTCAGAAACCGACCGTATTCGAGCAGTTGACCGTTTTCGAGAACCTCGAACTGGCGTTGGCAGGCGGCAGGTCATTCCTGAAAACGCTGCGAGCCCGTATTACGAGCGAGCAACAGAGGAGAATTGACGAGGTCCTCGACATCATCGGCCTCGCGGAACAGCGCGGGGCGCCGGGGAGAATACTTTCCCATGGCCAGAAGCAGTGGCTCGAGATCGGCATGCTGCTGATGCAGGAGCCGGAGCTGCTCCTGGTCGACGAGCCAGTCGCCGGTATGACGCCGCAGGAGATCGATCGCACGGCCCGGCTCCTGCTGTCGCTCGCAGGCGAACACTCGGTGGTGGTGGTCGAGCACGACATGGCATTCGTTCGTTCGATTGCCCGGCGCGTCACGGTGTTGCACGAAGGGCGCGTTCTCGTGGAAGGTAACATGGACAAAGTCCAGAACGACCCCCGCGTCATCGACGTCTATCTTGGAGTGTGAGCGTGCTGGCGATCAAAGCCATCAACCAGTTCTACGGCGGCAGCCACACATTGTGGGATGTCGATCTTTCCGTGTCTGCCGGTTCGCGAACCTGCCTGATGGGCCGCAACGGCATGGGCAAGACGACGCTCCTCAAATGCATCATGGGGCTGCAGGCGACGAGCTCCGGTGACATCACTTTCAACGGGACCGATTTGCTCAACCGCCCCGCCGAGGAGCGGGCCAGGCTTGGCATCGGGTACGTGCCGCAGGGGCGTGAAATTTTCTCGCACCTGACCGTAGAGGAAAACCTGCGTATCGGCCTGGGCGTTCGCAAGAACGGCCCCGGAGCGATTCCGGAACGTATCTTCGACCTGTTTCCCGTGCTGAAGCAGATGCTGAGCCGGCGCGGCGGCGACCTTTCCGGCGGGCAGCAGCAGCAACTTGCGATCGGCCGCGCCCTCGTGCTCGAACCGAAGCTGCTCATTCTCGACGAGCCGACCGAAGGGATTCAGCCCAGTATCGTCCACGAAATCGGCGACATCGTGTTGAAGCTGAACAAGGAAGAAGGGGTTACCGTGCTGCTGGTCGAGCAGAAGCTGCCGTTCGCTCGCCGCGTGGCGAGTGAATTCTGCATTCTCGACAAGGGCCGCCGTGTCGCTGCCGGTTCGATCGGCGAACTGACGGACCAGGTGGTGCGCGCGCATCTGAGCGTGTAACGGCGGTTCATCAGTTTCATTGAGGCTTCGTCGTTGAAGTTTTGGGCGGAACGGGTTTGTCTGCTTTACTGCTCGTTTTCGGCATGCCGATATGGTCCGCAAGCTGATCACCTGAAAAATTACCTGTCGTGCTTTCATCGGTCTCAGGCAGCATGGTTGCGTTCCAGTCATACCACTGCCTGACAAGTCGATCATAAATATCTTTTCGCCGCTCCTTCAGGTTGGCGCGTTCCATCGGGTCGTCCACCACGTTGAACAGGAACGTGTTGTCCAGAATCTTCAGATATTTGTAGTCTCCGTCGCGCGTTGCCCGTTGGGCGTTCGCCTTATAGCGCCAGAATAGTTTGCGTGAAACTGCTGAGGCGTTCTGCGTCAACATCGGCAAGAGGCTGATCCCATCTGGGGGAAAGGCCGGATCGGGCGCGAGGCCCGCAGCAGCTAATAGCGTCGGCACCCAATCCATGCTGATCGCCACCTGGTCTGTCGTTCGACCTTGTGGAAAGCGGGCGGGCCAGGAGATTACGGCGGGTATTCTCAAACCACCCTCAAGCAATTCGGTCTTCCTGCCTGTAAACGGCCACGTATCTGCGAAGCGCTCCCCTCCATTGTCGCTGGTGAAGATGACGATCGTATTCGACGTCAGGCGGTTCGCGTCCAGCGCTGCGAGAACGCGACCGATCTGACGATCCATTCCCTGGATCATGCGTTGATAAGTTTTCTGACTGCCGCCATCGTAATGCTGCAATCTTCCCTGAACGCGGTCCGACTCCGCCTCATCACCCGGCGCTTCCCACGGCCAATGAGGTGCATTGAAATGGAGACTGATCAAAAACGGCCGTGCGGATTTCGCATAGCCATTGATAACGTCCACGGCGCGGCTGCCGAGCAGTTCCGTCAGATAACCCGTCTGGTGCAACTCCACGTCTCCGTCCCAGAGATCGTTCTTCTGATCCGTGCCGGCGTGGGTATAGTAATCCACGGCGCCGCCGCGGAAACCGTAGAAGTGATCGTAGCCACTCTGCAGAGGTCCGAATTTTGGTAGAACGCCGAGATGCCATTTACCGACGAGGGCCGTTCCGTAGCCAGCTTTCTTCAGCAATGACGGGAGCGTGGGATGTACGGGCGGCAGACCAACATCCCGACCGACAGTCAAAGGTTCTTCCAAGCCAATCTCCAGTCGATATTGGTAGCGGCCGGTTATCAATGCCGTGCGTGTCGCCGAACAGACCGCAGAGTTGGCATACGCCTGGAGCAAGCGAACGCCTTTCTTCGCTATGCGATCGATATTCGGTGTGCTGAGGTCGGGGCGGCCGTAACAGGATACGTCGGCATACCCGAGGTCGTCAGCCATGATGAAGACGATGTTCGGAGGACTGGACGATCTCTGCGCAAATATATCTTTGGTACCTGACGCGACCGCGAGCGTTCCAAGCGCAGCACTGCGCAACAAACTGCGGCGGCTGATGTGGGTTGTGCGCGGCATAGGTCTTTTCCCTCCTTTATCACTTGCGAAATCGCGTCCGCTCAAAAGATATACCGCAGACCCATGACGACGCGCCGGTTGCCTCCGTCTGTTCCCCATTGGTTGAGGAAATTGGCAGAGGTCATGTTGCCGTCAGGCATCCCAAAATTGCGGCTATTGGTGAGGTTGTAGAATTCTGCGCGAATTTGCAGGTTCTGCGATTCGGAGAATCTTGTGTTCTTGATGATGCCGACATCGATATTCCTATAGGGTGACGAGCGAAGTACATTCCGGCCCATGTTGCCGATAGGGTTCGAAGCCGTTGCGGGAGCGAACAGTTGCCGGCCACCGGCACGCAAAAGTTCCTCGATCGACATTCGCGACACGTCCAGCGTCGTATTCAGATTCGCACGAACTGTCGATCCGAGAGGAGTTACGCGTCCACCGGGATCGGCACCCGAAAGAGCGCTGAAAGGTGCGCCTGACTGAAGCGTCAGGAAGGTGCTGAGCTGCCAGCCGCCAAGTACTCTCGCCGATGCGCCGGTTCGGGCTGTGTAGAAGGGCAACTCGAACACGCCGTTGAATACGAATCGGTGCGGACGGTCAAAAGCAGAGCGGCCACGCTCCGCGCGTCGATTGAAGGCATCCTGCGCGATTCCGATCTCGCCGGTGGGTGAAGGATTCACCACGTCCGAGGCTCCATCGATGAACGAACTCCACGTGTAGTGGGCAGCCATCGAGAAATTCTGCGACAGTCTCTTCTCCAGGCTTGTCTGAAGCGAATGGTAGATCGACGAAGTGCAGTTGCAACGGACCGTGACCACTCCACGCGCTGGATCGACCCGCCGCCTGGGATTCGATCCCGGGACAACAGGATTGCCGTCGACGGTCTCAAACAACGCCGTGCCTTTCGTACCCACGTAGCCGATGCTCACGGACCAATCCTTTGCGAGTTCTCTTTGCAGCTGAAGCGAGAACTGCTCAGCGACAGGTGCGCGCAGATCCTCAGACACGACTCCCCGGTCGAGCATGTCCGGGTTGACGATGGGAGAAGAAGGCAACTGACGAAGAACCGGTAAAGAATTCGGCGTTCGCGCCGCAAGACTGTCACTTTTTACAAACGGAAATGCGGTGAGGGCGTGGACAATCAATTGCTCGAAAAACTGATCGTAAGTGCGCGCATATCCGCCCCGGATCACGGTTTGAGCCGTGACCCGATAATTGAAGCCGAACCGGGGAGCCCAGTTGTTTCGATCGCGCGGCGGAATCGGACCAAATACGTAGCGAGAATCGCCGCCCGCGGCTGCCACGATTTTTCGATTCAGGCCCGCTACAGTCGTGAGCAAGCTTCCGGGACTTTCGTAGCGGACACCGTATGTAAATGCGAGCCTCGGTCGAACACGCCACTCATCCTGAGCGAAAAAAGCGTAGTCGTAATACCTGGTCAAATAAAGCGACGTGCCGCCGGGCAGAGGGCTGTTGATTCTTCCCAGATTCGCACGATCATCGACGAAATCCTGCAGTGTGGCGTACACCAGCCGGCCACGGCTGAGATTGGTATTGAGCTGAATCGTTTCTTCTCTGCGTAGGTCGGCTCCAAACTTCATGACATGCGATCCGCGCACCAATCCGAATGTGTCCTGCACTTGATATGTATTATTCCTGCTCCCTCGCGGAATGCTGACCGCCATTCCTATTCCTGAGCGGACGGCGCCATCCATGAAGCCCGACAGGCCAAGTTCGTTAATCTCGATTGAAGGAATAGTTTCGGCCCCAGGATTCGAACTGGCGGCCTGCGTGCCTAGACGCTGATACGAGAGACGAAGCTCGTGGAAGGCGGAGTGGGACAAGGCGCTGTTGAGGAATACGGTTGCCGCGTGCCTGCGCTGCCGCAACACCGCGCTCAGGTCCGGAGGAGTGATTTGTCCAAAATCCGAGTCGATGCTGTCGTCAAACAAATACCGGCCTCCAAGGTTGTGGGCTGCATTCAATTTGTGGTCGAACCTCGCAGACCATTGCCAGTCGTTGAAACGCTCTTTATTCGAGCCGCTCAGCGTTCCCAATGGAATGCTGAATTGTTGTGGTCCAACCGTGAGAGGCGCAGTTAGTCCTTGGACTGCGGACTGAGCCGCCGGCAAATGTTCAAGCAACGCTTTGACAGTCGGCCGATCCCCAGCAATAGAGTTGAGCAGAGACAGACCCTCTGCCGTAGGAACGCCGCGTATGTTTGGACCGATGAGGAAGCGCCGGTCCGTCCAGCGTTGCAGCGAGCCAAAAAAGAAAGTCTTGTCAGGGACAATCGGTCCTCCCAACGTTCCGCCGATTTGGTTCTCCAGACGGAACGGCGCCGACCGAACGAGCTTCTTGTCGAGATTGCTGCGCGAATTCAGATGATTGTCGTTGTGAAAAATGAAAGCAGAACCGTGCAGCCGATTCGTTCCGCTCCTGGTGATCATATTGACCACCCCTCCCGCAGCGCGGCCATACTCTGCTGCAAATTGATTCGTGATGACCCGGAACTCAGCAATAACATCGGGATTGTTAATGCGCTGGGCCAGGCCGGTCAGGACGTGGAAATTGCTGTCCTGGCCGTCGACCATGAAATTGGTCGAACGGATTCGCATTCCGTTGACAGAAATGGGAACGCTGCCTTCCGGGTTCAACTGGGCGTTCTGACCACCTTGCAACTGCGTCACGCCAGCCACAGACAGCGCCAGGTTGACAACGCTTCGGTTCGGGGCCAGAGGCAATTCCGAGACTCGGCGCGAGTCGAAGTTAACTCCGACTTCGGCGTTCGCGCTGTTGATGGGCGGAGCGTCCGCAACAACTTTGATCTCGGCGGCAACACCAGCTACCTGTAGGCCAATCCGCAGATCTGCGATCTGGTTCAGCCGCACGACTATCGGCCCCTGGATGTACCGTGAGAACCCGGTTTTGTCGACCGTGACCTCGTAGGCGCCTACCGCGAGTTGTGGAACGTGGAACGTTCCTGACTCGTCGGTCGAAACCTTGCGATCTGCGTTGGTATCAAGACTGTGGACTGTGACTGAAGCGCCAGGTACCAGACTGCCGGTCAAATCCACGACGACACCGCGGATCTCTCCTGTGGTGACTTGCGCGGCGAGCGCGGTTGCGAAAACGAAAACCAAGATGGAGCCTGCGAATTGAAGCATTTCCCCTCCTCATTCGGGCTGTAATTTACGCTTACGCAGGAGGAATGAAAGTAAACAAGGGTAGCGATTAGGGTTGGTTACGGTAAATCGGTCTTTCGATAGATTCACTTACCGAGACCGGTCTTCCTTAAAAAGGCGCCGTACCGGGGGTCGGATCGTATGACATCGAAGCGGTAATCGTTCGGCACCGTACTGAGTTGAAAGATGTGATCTTCGTAGGCTTTTTCCAGCCAATAGAAAACCGTATCGAGGTTTCCGAAACCGGCAGCGATGTGAGCGGGATAGATAGGCGCCACATAGTGTCCTTGTTTGGACATATCTTGCAGCTCTTCAAGCAGTTTCGCTGCTTCGGCTTTTGAGCCGGTGAGCGCCAGTTCGTAGCCGAGCGAGCTCGTAGGCCGCGGATCACGTCTGTTTAGTTCGTGCGCCTGCCGGATTGCCGCGACGGCTTCCTTATGCATGCCCTTTCCACCGAGTGCGACCCCGATTGCGTTATAAGCCTCATAAAAGCTGGGATCTCGGGCGATAAGGCGGCGCGCCTCTTCGATGGCGTGGTCGAATTCCCGCCGTTCGATGTAAACGCGGGTCAGGTCCTGGCCAACGGTTGACGACAACGGATCGAGTGCCTGTGCGCGCAACATCTCGCGGAGAGCTTCGTCAAGCCGCACATCGAGGCGCAGGTGAAGCGCATAGCTGTGGTGTACCCAGGCACTGCTGGGTCCTAATTCAAGCGCGCGTTTGAATTCCTTCTCGGCTCCCCTGCGATCCCATTCGTAATCGGCAAGAATCGCCAATGAAGAGTGTGCTTCCGCCAGCGAGTCATCAATCTGCAACGCCTTCAATGCCGCTCGCTTTGCCTTGAGCATTGCCTCTTTTGGGACCTCATCGTAGCGGCGCGCCAGCCGGTAGTACGCTTCCGCCAGACCCGCATACGCGGGTGCATAGGCCGGATCTCGCACGATAGCCTGTTCGAAATAGGCAATGGCCAGGCGAAATCCTTCGGGATTGGGGGAGTTGAAGTAGTGACGGCCCTTCAGATAGAGCGTGTAAGTCTCGATATCTTCGGTGTATGCCTTGACGAGAGGTGCGGGGCGATTCAACGCGAGCTTTATGCTCAATGCATCAACGATGGCCTGCGCTATTTCTTCCTGGATCTGAAAGATCTCGCGCATGTCTTTATCGAACGTGCCCGACCAGAGATGAAATCCATTCGAGGCATCATTCAACTGTGCCGTGACGCGAAGGCGATCGCCTGACTTTCTCACGCTGCCTTCCAACACGGCGGTTACCTTCAGTTGGGCGGCGATTTCCCGGATGTCCTGACTCCGGGTCTTGAATTCGAACGTCGAGGTTCGGGCTACGACCTTCAGGTTTTCGATCTTGACCAACGCGTTGATGATTTCGTCCGTAATGCCGTCGCAGAAAAACTCCTGGTCCTTGTCCGGACTCATGTCGAGGAATGGAAGTACAGCAATAGATGGCAGAGGCCCATTCGATGGCGTGTCCTGGTTCCGAAGAATTCCAAAGGCCATGAAGGCCAGGATTGCTGCAATTCCAACGACACCCAGGGCCGCGGCGGCCCATTTCATCCGAATTGCGCGTGCTGTGCTGGGTTTTGGCGGAGGCTCGGCTACCTCGCACGTCTTGAAGACGGGGACGTAACCTCCCTTTGGGTATTGGATGATGACCGAATCGTTTTGACCTTCGGCAGCATAGAACTCATCAAGCTTGCTTCGAAGCTTGCCGGCTTGCACACGCACGATGGGATCAAGCCGCGGATCGAATCCGCTATTGCGCTCGAACACCTCGACAGCTATCGAATATTCCTTGATTCGATCCCCGCGATTATCGAGCGTTTGCTCGACAGTAAACCGTAAAAACCGTTTCAGTTTTTCAGCTTTCGCAAATGCAGTGCTGGCGAGAATCTTCTCGACCTGAAGGCGAACCGCCTCGGAAGCGGGTTCCACATTTGCTTTCATAAAGTTGGCAAGAGTGTACTACAGGCACGAGGCAAATCACGTTAAGTTCGCCGGATCAGATCGCATTGTGGTTCCGGGCATCAGAACAGCAGCTTCAAGGCAAATTAGCGAACAAACATGGTGTCGTTCGGCGACAAGGTGTAGTCGAAACGCCCGAAGTAGTAGTCTTCTTTCGCCGTTTGGCCGCCCACAGTGATGAGTGTGCCGATACCACCGCTCAAATCCGTGGTGGGCGCCGGGTCAGGGGGATCCCGCGGCGCACTACTGTCTGAAATCCAGCGAGGGATGCCTGCACCTCGTATTCCCCGATCGGCAACTCTGGAGCGACGTATCGGCCCTGGTCATCGGAAATGACCGATCGGGTAAACGCCGTTCCTACGTTTCTGACGGTGATCGACGCGCCAGGGATCGCGGCGCCTGTTGGGTCAAGGACGGTGCCGGAAATGGCTGCCGTGGCGCCTTGCGCGTGCAGGTTTCCGGCTGCGAGCATCATGACAGCGGCAAGTATAATTATCCGTGAGCTGGTTTTCATTGGATTCACCCCTTATCGTGAGAGTTGTTCCGCACCGTGAGGTGATTATTAATTAATCAGCCCTATATTGGAAATATGATTCATATCACACATTCCTTGGCGGATTTCATCACCTCGAGCCTCCCTCCAGCCGAAGCGCGGCATCGGGCGGCGATCGCATTGTGCGACACGATTGGCGTCATTCTCGCGGGCGCTCCGGAAGCTGCGGCGTGCATCATTCGTCGAACGATCGTGTCGGAAAGCCGGGGCGAGTGCCGAATACTGGGCACCACGGAACTTGCAAGCGCGACGGATGCTGCGCTTGCTAACGGAGTCGCTGCGCACGCACACGACTACGATGACATGTGCTTTGTTTCGATGGCGCATCCCAGTTGTGCTCTGGTTCCGGCGGCGTTGGCTGCCGCGGAATCAACCGGCGCGTCGGGCCGCGCCGTGCTCGACGCATACATCGTTGGCTTCGAAATCGAATGCCGGCTTGGGCTTGTCATGAATCCCCGCCACTATCACGAGCGGGGCTGGCACTGCACCTCTTCCATTGGGACGCTCGGCGCGGCGGCCGCCGCTGCCCGGCTTCTCGGACTGAACCAAATGGAAAGCGTTCACGCACTCGGAATCGCGGCTTCGCTCGCATGCGGCGTGAAGGAAAATCTCGGCAGCATGGTGAAGCCGCTCCATGCCGGTATGGCGGCGCGCAACGGAGTGATGGCCGCGCGCCTCGCAAAGGCCGGGTTCGTCGCCAGCGAGCAAGCCATCGATGGCCCACAGGGTTATCTCGTCGCCATGGATAGCGAGAAATCGCCACACGCGCTTCTAGACGCAATCGCAGACCTGGGATCTCGCTGGGAAATCCTCGACACCGGCGTTACCGTCAAACTCTATCCGTCGTGCGCCGCGACACACCCTCCGCTTGACGTGTTGCTCGATCTCAAGCGCCGATACAACTTCACTGCCGACAACATCGAGGGGATTGACGTCGAGGTCGATTCGATGACGCCGCGGCTGCTTATTCACAATCGGCCATCTACCGCGCTTGAGGCCAAGTTCAGCATGCCTTTCTGTGCAGGAGCGGCGATCGTGTTCGGTCATCCGACAATTGAGACATTCGACGTGGTAAAGATTCAGGATTCCCGCATTCAGCACCTGTTGCCTCTCGTCACGTTGCGCGCCAACCCGGCCTTCGATGCTGCAGCGCCATTGTCGCAGGCCAACGTCACCGTTCGATTAAAGGACGGCCGCACCGTTTCCGATCGGGCAGACGGCGCCCGCGGATATCCTGGCCGATTAACGGAAGACGAATTGAACACAAAGTTTCTCGGATGCGCTCGCCGTTCGTTGCCGCACGATACGGCTGTTCAAGTCCTCCAGGCGCTGCACACCATTGAAACGGCATCGAGCATAACGGGCTTGACCCAACTTTGTGCCACGGTCAGAAGGGGGGACTAAAGCCAAGAGCCGGAAAAGGGTCGGAAATGATAAGAAAAGGCGCGGGTATGGACCGCGCCTCCTTCGCTTAAGGCCGAGCTGCCGTTGCGATGCGAACTGGTTTGATTGTCCTGGCCAGTTGGCGTTCAACTTTTGAGGGCAGGGGCTTCCGGCCGTCGTTCCGGTATGGCCACGTTCCGCACTCCAACCGTGAAAATCATGGCCGATTCATGCGTGTCCTGGTGAGTCGACCTGGCGCTCAGTCGTCTGGCAAAGATCGATCCACGAATCGCTCAAGTTGTAGAGCTACGGTACTTCGGCGGACTGAGCAATGAAGAGATCGCGGCAGTTTTACAAGTTTCGGCAATTACCGTGATCCGCAGCTGGAATTTTGCAAGAGTTTGGCTGCTACGAGAGCTTGGGGGAACGGCGGAGACGCAGCCTGCCGGAATTTAGGCGAGTTTCCACAACACCGCACTCAAGGCCAGCAAGGCCGAGAGAAGCCCTATGACTCGTACCCGCCTGGCAAATCTGAACTTGTCCTGCGCCGCGTTCTTCTTTATCCAGGCTTGCCAAATGCGCTCGTCTAGTTGTGGCTCTTTATTTGTGTCCTGCATAGTGTTCCGATTAACTAATAATGAGTTCGCTCGGCAGATGAAGGAAGAAGAGGGCCGATAGAGTAGCGAATTCGCGGTCTATTTCGAGGGAAAGTACTTCTCACACATCCTCTCCAGCGTGGATCGGATCAGGTTGCGATTTGGCTCGAATAGGCCCTTTGGAATTCGAGGAAGTGGACCTTCGATGCCTTTCGCACGATTCTGGAGCATCCTGGTGTAATCCATTGCGTAATCGTGTGCGACGCTGTCCGAAATACCCTGACAGTAAACATCGGCTTCGCCATTGAACCCAAGCAGGGCATCGCTGAATTTTGTGTCGAAATGACTACTCAAACTAAAACCTCCGAATGTCTGACGGTTTGCGAAAAAGTTACTCCGCACTTAACCAAAGCAGTGTACTACACCGCCAGATATTAGTCTTGTATTAATACTGACTTTACCCGATGTAGTTAAGTACGCAACCTGCATCCGTGGGTCGCGGCTGTTCTCCTTGCTCACATCAATTCCGTAATGAAGTTGCGAACGGTCTCCGGTGCAATCCGGAGTTCTCGGTGAGCCAGAGGCTCCCCCTGATCGAGGAGAGGTTCGGCCTCGTGGAGTGAAGGCAGATCCGTTCTCTGAAAGAATTTTCCGATCGGGATTTCGTCCCCCCAGAGCAGGGCGCGTTTCATTGCCTCGTGCCAATCAGAGGAATCGTAGGACAAGTCATCTTCAAGTTTTTTGACTCGCTCGCGAAACCAGGCATAAGTGTTGTCGTGGTTGTAAGTAACACACGGACTGAACACATCGATGAAGGAGAAACCCTTGTGCTCCAAACCCTGCTTTATCAGATTCGCGAGGTGTTTGGGGTCGGCGCTGAATCCGCGTGCCACAAATGTCGCTCCCGCCGCGAGGGCAAGCGTTATGGGATTAATCGGCTCTTCAACGTTGCCATAAGGCATCGACTTCGTTTTCATTCCTTTGCGGCTGGTCGGCGAAGTCTGACCGGTAGTCAGGCCGTAAATCTGGTTATCCATCGCGACGTACAGCAGGTCGACGTTTCGGCGTATCGTGTGGATAAAATGATTTCCCCCAATGCCGAACCCGTCTCCATCACCCCCCGTTACCACCACGTTCAGCTTGTGGTTGGCCATCTTCACGCCAGTGGCCACGGCCAGCGCGCGGCCATGCAGAGTGTGCATACCATAAGTGTCGATGAATCCGGGCAGGTTGGAGGAACAACCAATGCCGCTGATCGTAACCACGTTGTGGGGCGAGATATTCATCTCAGCCAGAACTTTCTGAAGGGAAGACAATACGCCGAAGTCGCCGCAGCCGGCACACCAGTCCGGATCGACCTTTCCTTTAAAATCGGCCGCTGTCAGTGGTTGCAATTGAAGTACTGTCGTCATATCTGCTCCCTTACCAGGCTCCTCGGCTTACACCATGATTTCGTGCACCGGCACTGACAGTTGTTGTGTCTTGTGTGTCTTGCACGCCAGTTGTTCCTTGACCGCTTCGACAATGTGATGCGGCATGAAAGGCTCGCCATCGTATTTTCGGATGTAGCCATCGGGGACATAGCTCGTCTCGCTGCGGAGATAGCGCGCGAATTGCCCGCTGTAGTTGTTCTCTACCATGATCGTGTATTTCGAGGACTTGAGGATGTTCACGATGGCTTCTCCGTGCAGCGGTACCATCCACCGGATCTGAAGCTGGTTTGCGGAGATGCCCTCTTCATTCAGCATCGCTACAGCTTCGCGAATCACACCGCTAGTGGAACCCCAGCCGACCAGTGTGACCTCCGCGGTTGGTGTACCGATGAGAACCGGGGGCTGAACGGCCGCTTCGATGCCGAGGACTTTCCGTTGCCGCTTGTCCATCATCGCCCGGCGTTTGGCCGGGTTCGTGAATTCGTCGCTGATGAGCACGCCGTCTTCGTCGTGCTCATCCGTCGCTGCCGTATGCGTATGGCCTGGCACGCCCGGGATGGCGCGCGGAGAGATGCCGCTTTCGGTGATTTTGTAGCGCTTGTAACCATTCTCTCCATTCGCAGGATCAGCGGAAACGATCATCTCACCCCGATCGATTTGCGTATCGAAGTTGAGTTGTGTGGGATCAACCGAGGACCGGCCTTCCGAGAGCAGCAAGTCGCCGAGGATGATTCCGGGGCACTGGAAACGGTCGGCAAGGTTGTGCATTTCTGGAACGAGTCTGAAGCAATCCAGGATATCGGTCGGCGCCGCGATGAGTCGTGGAAAGTCGCCGAATCCAGCGCCCAGCATCTGCCATAGATCTCCTTGTTCGGTCTTGGTCGGCACGCCGGTGGACGGGCCGGCTCGTTGCACGTCGATGACAACGACTGGTGTTTCCATCATCGCCGACATTCCCAGACCCTCGGTCATCAGCGCAAATCCGCCGCCTGAAGTTGCGCACATGGCGCGGACACCCGCGTGAGCGGCGCCGATGGCCATATTGATCACGCCGATCTCGTCTTCCACCTGGCGGACCAGGATTCCGGCGCTCCGGGCATGAGCCGCCATCCAGTGCAGAACTCCGGTGGAAGGGCTCATCGGATAAGCACAGTAAAACTTTACTCCCGCCGCTGCGCCTCCCATTGCGAGCGCGGTGTTGCCGGAAAGCACTGCATACTGCATCCCGCTCATCGGAAGCGGGAACGCAAAAGGCTGGAAGTTCTCGCCTGCGTAGTCAAAACCGACACGGGCAATATCGAGGTTTTCGGTTACAACCTTGCTTCCCTTTCGCATGAACTGTTCGGTGAGGATCTCTGCAAGAGGCTCAAAATCTACTCCCATCATTCTCAACGAAGCCGCCAGCGCCAGCGTGTTTTGCTCGACCTTGCTGCGGCTTCCCTTCGAGAGTTGATTTACCGGAAGCGGACAGAGCTGGGCTTGCGTCAAGGAGCCGGGCTTGATCGTGTCGCTGTTATAAACGACGGCGGAGTTGGCCTTCATTAGGCCAATGTGCCGGTCCATGGAGTCCTGATTGAGCGGAATCAATAAATCGATGTGATCGCCGAAACATGTGACTTCTTCGATCCCCGCGCGAATTGTGAGAAACGTGTGCCCACCACGAATGATCGACTGATATGCGTTGTAAGCATTAAGGTGGAGTCCCCGCCGGGCGAAGATCTTGGCGAAGATATCTCCCGGAGTCGCCACACCCTGTCCTGCGGCCCCGCCTATCGCTACGGCGAAGGTTCGGTCCATACACACGCTCCTTGTTCAAGAAAACAACTAGTACCGCCTGAATCCGCCGCCTGTGGAATTTCGGTCAGCCATCGGCCGCGCCTCGTTGACAGTCAGGGCCCGTCCCCTGTAGTCCTTGCCGTTCCATTCAGCGATTGCCTTCTCGCCACCCTCCTGCATCTCGACAAAGCCGAAACCTTTGGAGCGGCCGCTATCGCGATCGGTGATGATACGAACCGTTTCAACCGAGCCTGATTGTGCAAACAGTTCCTTCAGTTCAGCTTCCGTCGTTTCGAACGACAAATTTCCAACATAGAGTTTCTTTTTCACGTGATCACCCTTTTAATCTGAAAGGAGCTTCTGGAGCTTGCGAGAAAGGCCTGAAGACTATCGGGCAAGAGGCAGAGATCCCTAGAGACGCAATAGATATTTTGGCTTAACTAATCCCCGTACATTGTACTGCAGAATTAGAATTGTCCAAGCCTTTTAATTCACCTGTCGTGGTTAAGTTACCAAACAGGATTAAATCATGTCGCAACGACCGGGACGGAGCGAATGGGAAAGACAAATGGCGAATATTGACGAGATGGTAAAGGTCGCGACGCAGATCAGAATCATGGTGACGACCCATCCGGCGTCCCTGCTGGCTCCCAGGAGGCTCACAACGGTGTACCCTTGAAGAAGTTTCATACAAGGTCTTTCTCATCCGTTCCAACGGCCGCCAAACTTCACGCTTTCGGCTTGGCAATCGCGGGCAGCTTCAGGTAACAACGCACATGATAGATTTTTCCGCTGACCGCCGTCCGTTCTTCATTCGGAGCAATCCGGATGCTGCAGTGTTCGCACCACACTTTCAACTCCGTGCTTTTGCTTTGAGTCTTTTCTGCATTTATCATTGGTTTTTGCCCTCGTTTGTTACATCCGGCTGCTTTTGAAAGCGCGAAATGGTGGCCCCGCTGTAGTCCGCCTGGTGGCGGCATCCGGCCAGCGAGCAAGTCAGCACGAGTTTTGCAGCGTGGGCAGGCACACTTGCTCCGTCACTGCGATCCAGAGCAAAGAGGATCGGTGACCCGCACTTCTGACACAGCACTCCGAAATACCATTTCATGTCAACTTTGGACCATTCGGTAATACGCATTAGACGGTATATCTACTTTGGACGGAAATGAATAGGGTCTCGAAAATTTTGCAACTCCCGGTAGTAATACAACGCAGTCGGCCTCCGCCCATTCTTGAAACGCAACTGTCGGAGAAACTCGACTTCTTCGGGTGTCGCATCTTCGCTTAGAGATCGATCCTTGAGGAACTCCCGCAAGCCCGGTTCTTCCCCGGATGGTCCGCCCGCTTCCTTCTCAGCAAATTCAAATTTTTTCAAGCTGGCGGCAGCGATTTTGCGATTCAAGACGATCTCCAGACCGAACGAAGCAAGATCAACGTCCCATGACACGATCAGCGGATTCAAGAAAGCAATGCAACTGTCCGGTGTGACGTTGAACACATCCGTGTCCAGGAATTCGAGAACAGCGACTCGCATTTGCTTATAACTGCGATCGCTCTCCCGAGCCACGATCCGGAGCCAGTTTTCACGATTCAGTTCCTCCCTGGCCAATGTCTTGACAACATCCAAAAGCTTCTGGGTGATCAGGCGTTCAAGTTCGCCAAAGGGTTCTTTTTCAAAGATCGCCCGTACCTGGCCTCGTCTCTCCCGTTTACATTTTTCAACAAGAAGCTCTCGAACCTCTCTGAACAGCGGGGCCGGCGGACTTTGTATCTTCTTTTTGAGTTCCTGCTTCCGCTGGAGATCCGCCAGGCCGGCGAGCTTGCCGGCGGGCAGCTTCAGAACCTTTCCAAGTTTGTCGTAGATGTCGGTCCGCTCCGGAGCCGGCGGCATTTTCTTCCGGGTCAATAGTTGGGAAATATAGGACTCCGTGACCTCCGCAGCATCGGCCAGGTCCCGCTGATCCAAACCCAACTCAGTCAATTTCTGCTGAATCAATTGAGATACATCCATCGACGCTCGATCCTCGACAGTGCTTAACCAGAAGGAGTTTTCTATTATACCTGATAAAGGTGCGACGGGGCAGGATATTTACCTAAAGCAGTTAAGTGAAATCTGGGTCAGAGCACGCCTCGCGCAAAACCTCCACAACGAGATCTAAGCCTGAGCGCCTCGTTGCGAAGTCTCTCGCTTCTCCCTGTCAATTCACTCTGACCTGGGCGAATAAGGATCCAACCTTTGTTTGGACGAGCCCGGCAGGACCTCGCGATATTGGGCGATATCAGAGGTGGTGAGGCACAACAGGTCGGGCACGTCGGTCAGGGGGCTGATTTCAAGCAGGTGTTTGAGTTTCGCGTAGCAAATGCTCACGCCCTCCTGCAGCCGCACGCGGTCAGCTCCAGTGAAGAAGCGAGCGGGAATCTCAAACGACGTGAGAAAGTTCTGCCCCGCCGCTTCGGAAAAAGAAAAGTCGAAGACCCGGCCTCCCTCATTTGCCGACCTGAAGCCCATGTACCGAATGTTGGTTTTATCTTTCAACGAGTTCTCCTGACAAAGTGAAAGTGGCGTGCGCTAAGCCCACCACTCTGCAATCCAGGTTTCTCGCTTGGGAAGGTGTTTGACCGCCGAGGACGTGGCGGAACCAATCCAGGAAAGAAGTCGAGACGACAGTTCCCCAATTATATTCCATACGGGCGGATTGCCGGGCGAAAATGGCGGACCAGATATTGAAATGAAGTGGCCTGTGGTCGAAACCGCGCTGAATGATCGGCAATGTAACTGGAGTGATTGCAACCTCTTCGAGAATGCGCTAAAGTTCTCGCCGGCCAACAGAGAGTTATAAACTTCCCGAAATTCCATCAGTGAATCCGAGCGGCGGAAGCTTTTTCTAAATTTGTAATTGCAGGATGCCAACGAGGAGGCTGTCAGATGTGGGCAAAGCTCTTAGCCGCCCATATAATGGGGACTCTTCTGATCCTTACGGCGTGCCAGAAACGATCGCCAGTTGTGGCCGTTCCGGCACTCGCAGGTCTTCCGTCTCCGCCAGCGGTGGCTTTTCCGCCTCCGCGAGTCGTGGGTTTCCCAGAGGCGCCACTGGTGCTTCCACCGCCTGTCGTTCGATCTCCGGCGGCCGCTGAGCTCGAGCAAGCCGATCGCTCGTTCGGCGCGGGTATTTACGATGAGGCCGCACAAGCGTACGAGAATTATCTGCGGCTCCTGCCTCCCGGCTGTCCGTGCGACCAGGAATTGTTTCGTCTGGGACTGTCGTATGTATTACGCAACCCGAATTCGGACTGGCTGCGGGCGACGGCGATACTGAAGCAGCTCGTCCACGAGTATCCCAACAGCTCATTCATAGCGCCGGCTAATCTCATCCTTGCTCTTCGGTCCGAACTCAATCACATTGCTGCAGACACGGCTGCAGGCGCGAAGTTGCGGGATGAGCGAATCCGCCAGCTGAGCTCCGATCTCGACAGGTTGAGCTCGGAACTCGATAGGTTGAAGAAAATAGATTCCGGCCGCCGGAAGCGTCCCTGATCTATTCGTCCCACTGGAACGCGACTCCGAAATTGAGTTGCCAATTGTGTAGCAGCCCGCTACGAGAAAT
>Ga0137409_10000421_pt1 | contig 45947 bp, 41 predicted proteins | sample CZODoug1_16funga_FD_122059 | JGI IMG/M metagenome (GOLD analysis project Ga0137409, IMG submission 122059) | Vadose zone soil fungal communities from Angelo Coast Range Reserve, California, USA - CZODoug1_16fungal (Hybrid Assembly) | ecosystem: Environmental > Terrestrial > Soil > Vadose zone...
CGCGCGCCACGTGCGTTCCGCCGCACAGCTCCACCGAAGGGCCGATCTGCAGCACCCGCACTCGGGACAGCTGCGTGTACTTGTCGCCGAAGAAAGCGATGGCCCCGGACTTCATCGCGGACTCGGGGTCCATGACCCGGGTCTCGGCCGCCTGGTTCTCCCGGATGAGCTGGTTGACGCGCGCCTCGATCTGCATGCGCTGCTCTTCCGAGAGCGGCTGGTACGAGGTGTAGTCGAAGCGCAGGTAGTCGGGCGCCACTACCGAGCCCGCCTGCTTCGCGCCCTCGCCGAAGATCTCGCGCAGCGCAAGGTGCAGCAGGTGGGTGGCGCTGTGGTTCGCGCGCAACCCCGCCCGGCGCTCCTTGTCGACGATCAACTCCAGCTTCTCTCCCACTTCGAACGCGCCCTCGAGCATCTTCACCCGATGTACGACGAGGCCCCCGACGGGCTTCTGCGTGTCGAGCACCTGCGCGCGCCCGGTGTTTCCGACCACGTAGCCGATGTCCCCGAGCTGGCCGCCCGACTCTCCGTAGAAGGGCGTGCGGTCGAAGACCAGCTCGGCCTCCATCCCGGCCGCGACGCGTTGCTGCCGCTGCCCGCCGGCCACCGCGCTCTTGAGCGTCCCGTGCGAGGCGACGTGCTCGTAGCCGAGGAACTCCGAGTCGCCCACCTCCCCCGCGAGCTGCTTGTAGACGTCGCCGACGGCCGCCTCGCCCGATCCCGCGAAGGACCCACGCGCGCGCTGCTCCTCCATCAGCTTTTCGAACCCGGCCTCGTCCACGGTGCAGCCGCTCTCCGCGGCGATCACCTGCGTCAGGTCGAGCGGGAAGCCATAGGTGTCGTACAGCTTGAACGCGACCTCGCCCGGGATCTGCTTGCCCTTCCCCGCGCGGCGGATCTCTTCCGCGAGGATGGCGCTGCCGCGGTCGAGGGTGCGCAGGAACGAGTCCGTCTCGTGCTGCACCGTCTCCAGGATGCGAACGCGCGAGTCGGACAGCTCGGGGTACACGTCCGACATGGTGTCGATCACCTTGCCGCAGACGCGCGCGTAGAGGGTCGAGTCGCTGCTCAGTCGCTGCGCGTGACGGATCGCGCGTCGAAGGATGCGGCGCAGGACGTAGCCCCGCCCCTCGTTGGAGGGAAGCACGCCGTCGGCGATGAGGAACGAGGCCGCTCGCGAGTGGTCGGCGACCACGCGCATCGAGGCCGAGTCGCCGCGAGCGTCCAGCGCTTCGGTCGGGGAATAGCGCTTTCCGCTGATCCGCGCCGCCTCCTGGATGAGGGGCTGCAGCAGGTCGGTGTCGTAGTTGGAGGCGACGTTCTGGACCGCGGCCGCGACGCGTTCCAGGCCGGCCCCGGTGTCGATCGAGGGTCTGGGCAGAGGGGTGAGCGCACCCTCCGGCTCCTTGCGCTCGAACTGCATGAAGACGAGGTTCCAGAGCTCCATCCACGAATCGCCGTCCGCGACCGCGTTCTGGGCGAAGAACCGCTGCGCGTGCTCGTCGATCCGGGCCACGCTCGCTTCGCCGGGCAGGCGGTACAGGTGGATCTCGCTGCATGGGCCGCACGGACCCGTGGGCCCCATCGCCCAGAAGTTGTCCTTCTCGCCGAGGCGGAAGATGCGCTCCTTGCGCACGCCCGTCGCTCGCCACAGCTCTTCCGCCTCGTCGTCTTCGCGGAAGACCGTCACCGCCAGCCGATCCACCGGCAGGCCCAGGGTTCGGGTGACGAACTCCCATGCCCAGGCGATCGCCTCCTTCTTGAAGTAGTCGCCGAAGGAGAAGTTCCCCAGCATCTCGAAGAAGGTGTGGTGGCGCGCGGTGAATCCCACGTTCTCCAGGTCGTTGTGCTTCCCGCCCGCGCGCACGGACTTCTGGCTGGAGGCCGCGCGCTTGTAGTCGCGGGTCTCGCGGCCGGTGAACACGTCCTTGAACTGCACCATGCCCGCGTTGGTGAAGAGCAGGGTGGGGTCGTTCTGCGGCACCAGAGGGGAGCTCTTCACCCGCTTGTGGCCGCGCTCCTCGAAGAAGCGCAGGAACGCCTCGCGGATCTCGGCTCCGGTCCGGGGCGCGGCTGTCTTCGACGTCGGCATGGGGGCAGGAAGATAAGGAGATCCGCGGCCCTTGTCACTCCGAGGTGGGGCAGCCCGGCGAGGGGGCGCTCGATCTAGCTGGCCGTGATCTGTTGGGGGGTCGAGGGGGGAGCGAGCTCCCCCCTTGTGGAGGCGCCGGAGGCGCCGGATCGAAGAGGGCCACACCGTGGGTCAAAAGGTCACATTCACTGCGATTCCGGAGCGATACGTGTCGACCGCGACGACCCTCTGGCTCGCGGGGTCGAACTGCCACTGGCGGCGGAAATCCATTACCAGGTAGACCGGTCCGGTGACGCGCACAGCGGCGGAGGCGGCGAGCAGCGAGCGCTCATCCAGCTCGAACGCGTTGCCCAGGTTGCCGAAGTTCTTGCGCAGGTAGTAGGCCGACAGCTTCACCGCCTCGAACTTCGGCACGGTGGCGAAGAGCCCCAGCGAGGCGCCGTTGTCCTGCTCATAGTCCTGCAGAAGCCCGCCGATCTGCACCAGGCCGGCGAAGTTGAACGCGAGCTCGCCGTAATACCCCTTCACCGCCTTTCCGCCGGCCGCCCTGGCGTCGAACGCCGCCTGCTGCTTCGAGGCGAATCCGGAGCCGGGCACCGTCACGGCGTACTGCAGGCGTCCCAGGTCGTAGGTCTGGTCGAAGTATTCCGGTATGTACCCCGGCTGCATGTGCCGGTACTCGAGCCGGGTCTGCAGGCTCACGTCGATGACCGGCACCGGGAGGCGCACGCTGAGCAGGGCGCCCGCGTGCAGACCGTTGCCGGCCCCGAACAGGCGGTTCCCGTCCACGTAGGGGATGAGATCGATGAGCGAGGTGTGGACCAGCTCGTACTCCACGTCGATACCCAAAGCGCCGAAGGCGCGCTGCGGAGTGCTCGGGTTGCCGTTCGAGTCGGCCGCGATCGCGGGAGCGGCCGCGAAGGGCAGAAGCGGGGCCGTGGGATCCACCACCATGGTGACGCCGAAGGCGAGGCCGTCCAGCCCCTCGATCCCGGCGAACGGCCGCACGTAGGCGCGGCCGCCGAGGATGCCCACCCCGGTGACGTTGTCGATCAGGGTCTCGACGCCGAAGTACTCGCTGTTGAAATCGAAGGCGATGCCGAACTTGCGCTGGTCGAGGCTCAAAGAGTTCGAGTAGCGGTTGACCAGCGTGCCGTGCCCGAGCGTCGAGCCCCACAGCTGCCCCGCGAGCACATACACGGGATCGCGCTTGTGCCCGTACCGGACGAAGCGCACGAACTTCAGGTAATCCTGCGCCTGGTTCCAGTCGCCGCGCCGGAGGACGTGCTGGTAGGTCTTCGAGTCGCGCGTGCCGGTCGAATCGTCGTTGATCGCGAGCAGGTTGACGGGCACTCCCAGGCCCACCGCCACCGGACCGAGCGCGAGCTCGGTGTTGATCACGGTGCTCAAGTACGTGTCCTTGTCGATCTTCCCGAAGCCCACTCCGATGAACGCGCCGGGCGTCCCGCTGAAGAGCTGCGAGGGGTCGGCGAAATTCTGGCTGCCCGAATGCGCGTCGGGCTGGTTCTGGCCGGCGGCGCCCGCGGTCTCGATGCCCGGAGGCGGAGGAGGCGGCGGCTCCTCCTGCGCCAGGGCGGCGGAGGAGAGCAGCGCGGCGCAGGCGGCGCAGAGCAGGCGAGGGGTCCGATCCAGCATGAGGGCTCCGGGCGTACGAGGGCGCCTCCACCGTAGGAGACCCCTCTTGGAGGAGCCAGAAAAGTCCCGGCCCGGCCACGCCCGGTTTCCCCACCTTCACCTGCGTTGTCGCAGGAGCAGCGCGCGGAAGAGCTGCGCGAACCCGGCGGGCGCGGTTGCGTCCGGCCAGCGTGGCGAGCCGAGCGGCGGCAGATCCAGGGCGAGCAGCCGCGAGAGCAGCGGATGTCGCCTGCGCACCTCCTCGGCGGGGGCGGCGAAGACCTCGCAAGAGACGAACCTTCGCAGCCGCCAGAGGTCGGTGTAGCTGGCGCAGCGCACCGACAGGTCGGCGCCGATCAGCTCGTGCAGCGGCAGCTCCTCGGCCTCGAGGCCGCCCCCGGTGGCGGCGGCGCGGAGCTGGCGGAAATCGATGGACCACTCCGTGTGCTCGCCGGCCCTGGAGCCTGCGGTCAGCTCCACCGGGCCAGGCGGGAATTCGCCGCCGAACTCGGTGAAGGCCGCCGCGCCTCCGGGGGCCAGCACCCGCGCCACCTCCTGGACGAGCTGCACGGCGCCGGCGTTGACGCCGCCCCGCACGGGCAGATCGGCGAGCATCTCGTTCCCCAGGACGAGCCCGCGGAACGATCCGGAGCGCAGCGGGAGCGCCACCGCGTCGGCCCGGACGCCGGCCCAGCGCGAGTGCGGCCCGCGCGGGACGGCGGCGGGCTCCGCTCCCACAGCGAGCAGCCGCCGGCGCTGCGCGCCGAGCAGCGAGGGCGAGAGATCGAGCGAGGTCCACCGGCATCCGGTGAATGGCCCGGCATCGCCGCGCCAGGCCGCCTCGGCGAGGTGGCCCGTGCCGCCGCCGATCTCCAGCACGCCGTCTGGACCAGGGAGGATCCCCCGCGCCGCGAGTCCCTGGAGCAGCGCTTCCCCGAACCTCCGGCCTCGCAGCGCCGGATGCGGAAAGCGGAGCAGATGGGAGACCGTGCACTCGACCTCGTCGAAGCGGCGCCGCGCCGGCACCCTGTCGGTCCGGTGGTGGGCGCGGGTCGCATCCTCGGCCGGAGCGGCTCGCGTCAGCTCTTCAGCCGTCCGCCGGGCGGGTGTCCGTCCCATGGCACCAGCAAGAGGCGCGCGGTGAGCGCGTCCATGATCCCGGAGATGTCGCGCATGGCTTCGCTGAGCCCGTGCAGGTCCGCGTCGCCGGCCCCCAGCCTGGTGAGCCAGGCGTGCACGCGCCGACGCGCTTCCGCGCCCACGGGCCGGACGTCGTCGGGCAGCTCGACCTCCATGAGCTCCAGGGCGGCGTCCATCTCGTAGAGCCGGGCGAGGCAGGCGCGGGCGGAATCGGGATTCGGCGGCGGTGCCTCGGTCATGCTCCGGTTCTCGCCCGAAAGCCGCCTCAGGAGCAAATCGCCCCGACCGTGACGGTGACGATGCCGGAGGCATCCAGCTCGAGCGGAAAGGTCGGGAGCGAGACCGTGGCGGGGTCGTGCGTGACCGTGCCGGCAAGGTCGAACGCCGACCCATGGCAGGGGCAGTACAGCGTGAAGGCGCCTGGCGTCCCGGCGGGCGCGGGCTGGACGGTGCACTGCTGGTGGGTGCAGACCGCGGAGAGGGCCACCGGATTCGCGGTCGCGTCCGGCCGGGTGATGAGCAGCGGCCCGGACATCCCCTCCGGCTGGCCCAGGACCGCCCCTCCGGTCTGCAGCAGCGCGGGATAGCTCGCCAGGGGGAAGACGACCTTGCCGCCCTGGACTGGCGGGAACACACCGTCCCCGGCGAACAGGTGGAGCCGGACGTCCCCGGTCGCGGGGTCCCGGCTGGCCGGATACGCCTGCAGGCTGGTGCGCGCAGGCGGATTCAGGACCGTGCCGTCGCCGGCGAAGCGCGAGCCGTGGCAAGGGCATTCCGCCTGCAGATCCTCGCCCACCCAGGCCAGCTCACAGCCGGCATGGGGGCAGATCGCCTGCATCGCCACCAAGCCGGTCCCGGTGTTCGCGATCAAGACCGGCCGCGGAGCACACCCAGTGTGCAGCACGATCGCCCCCCCAGGTCGATCCAGCTCGGGTACCTGCGCCGCCGGAATCACGACCCTGCCGTCCAGCAGCGTGCCGCCCTGCACGTCGCGGTTGGGCGAGATGCGGCGCGCGCAGCCGCCCAGCCCGCGGGCGAGCGCGGGGACGCAGGCGGCCAGGGCGGCTCTTTGGACCAGCTGGCGGCGGGTCAAGTCGTCGGGCATCGATCCCTCAGAAGGTGAGCACCAGGAAACCGGCGTACGTGGCCACGAGAGTGGTGTAGCCGATGATCTGGTGCGCGAGCGCGAAGTCGCGTTGGGAGAGCTGACCCTCCTTGCTCGCGGTGATCGGCCCCAGCACCACCTGCGCGACGAGGCCCGCGGTTGCCACCGCCATCGCGATCTTGTGGAGGGTGACCGTGTCCACCCGCTGCGGTTTCTCCAGGGGGCTCGGGGCGAGGATGGCGAGGAGGCCGGTCGCGGTGAACACCCCCGCCGCGGTGAAGGCGGCGATCGCGTGCGGCGTGATCCAGCGGCCCGTGTCTCCCCCGCCGCCGTACTTGTCGAGGTAGTTGATCTGACCCAGCACGACCGCCGCCGTCACCGTCGCCATCGTGGCGTAGCCACCCAGCTGGTGGAGCTGCAGCAGCCTGCGCCGGCGGTCCAGCTGCCGCATCAGCTCCACTTCCCGCTGCTTCGCCGTCTCGTCGGGCGGCTTCTCCGGCGCGAGCAGGTCGAAGTCCTGGCCAGGAGCGGGGGAGGCGCGCCGTTCGGGCGATGCGGGCGGGGCGGACGGCTCCTGGGGCCGCTGCTGCTCGGGCGCCTGCGCCTGTCCCGCGTCCGCCAGTGCCGGCAGCCAGCCGGGACGCGCAGCCGTGCTCGCCGCCTCGAACGGCGCCGGCCAGCGCACTCGCGCCAGCGGCTCGAGCGTTCCGGGGCCGTCCGCCAGCGCGGGCCGGCCCAGAGCGGCCATGGCGCAGAAGGCGGCGGCGGTCGCGTTGGCGCGCATCAGTTCCTCCCCGCGCCTGCGAGGATCCACTGCGCGACGGCATCGACCGAGCTCGGACAGATCGAGCCCGGCGCGTCCGCGGGCATGCCGCTGCCGAGGTGCGGGTCGAGGGCGGTGGTCAGCCGCAGCTTCTGCACGAGGAAGCTGTTCTGCGGATCGCCGGGCTTCACCAGCACCAGGTCCTTGCGATCTCCGAGCGGATTCACCGCGGTGCGGCCGACCAGCCGCGGATACGCGTCGCCGGAGAGGTCGAGGAAGCTCGCGCTCGCCGCTCCTTCGGTCGAATGGCAGTTGAACGCCTTGTTCCCGGAGGTCCCGCAGCTCACCTGGAACAGATCGCGGTCGATGCTCGCGTAGCGGGGCTGCAGCGTGGGGCAGGTGCGCGATCCCTGCCGGCAACTCCCCGCCAGGCAGAACGCCCCCGACCCGCAGTCCGAGTCGATGGCGCAGTCGGCGCGATCGACCGGGTACGCGCAGGCGCACAGCGCAAAGGCGGCGGCCAGGGCGATTTTCACTCGCGCACCGAGAAGAGCACGTCGCCGGCGATCACCGCGCGGTCGTCGATCTTGATGAGCAAGAGCTCCGGCCGCTCGACTTGGAACGCGTCGAGGCTGATGGGGAAGGAGAACTTGGCCCGCACGCCGCGCTGGCCGGACGGCTCCAGGTGGACCGGGATGGCCTGCTTCTGCTGGATGCCGTTCAGCTCCACGCGGGCGTCCAGAGTCAGGTCCTGGGGGCCGGCGAGCGGCAGCGTGACGGGCGGGAGCGTCCCTTTCACCTCGGCGACCGGATGCAGCGGCTCGCGCGTCGCCTCGCGCATGTGGGCATCGCGGTTGGAGTTGCCGCTGTCGAAGGTCGCCACCCGCGCTCGCACCTGCACCAGCGTGGGTCCTCCCGGCTGGAGCCGGGCGAGGCCCTCCAGCTTTTGGGTCGTGCCGGTCACCTGGTGGAGCTTGTGCACCACGGTGTAGCTGAGGGTGCCTTGCTCGAGCGCGAGCAGCGTCGGCCGCGCCTCGTCCGCGCGCCCCGCGGCCGAAACGAGAAGCGCGGCCGCGAACGCGAACCGGAGGCGCGCCGCCCTGCCCGGGATCCGCCGATTCATCCGCTCCTCCCGGCGCCGCGGGGTCGGGTGCGATGTCCTCAGAGACGATCTGACCGCTACAGATGTTCCAGCAAGCGGCGCTTCGCGTTTCAAGCCCCGGGCGCGCCGCCGCGTTGCGTCGTAAGCGATTCGGGCGGCTGCCTACAGGGCCGTCGCCTCGCCCTTCCGCTCCGCCTCGCGCTGCGTCTTCAGCTTTTTCATGCGGCGGCGGATGAGCTCGCGCTTGAGCGCGCTCAGATGGTCGACGAACAGCTTGCCCTGGAGGTGGTCCATCTCGTGCTGCACGCAGACCGAGAGCAGGTTGTTCGCCGCCTCCAGCCGGCGCTGCTTGCCGTCCCGGCCGAGGAACTCGACCACGATGCGGCCGAACCGGGTGACTTCCTCGTACTCGTCCGGGATGGAGAGGCAGCCCTCGGTGTACGTGAACTCCCCCTCGCCGACCTTGATCACCGGGTTGATCAGCCAGAAGAGGCCTTCGCCCTTCTTCTTGGGCGGCTCGCCCTCCACGGAGGAGCGCTGCTCGACGTCGATGGCGATGACGTTGTGGAGGACGCCCAGCTGGGGCGCCGCGAGCCCGACGCCGTTCGCCTCGTACATCGTCTCCGCCATGTCGTCGCACAGCTTGCGGATGGAGGCGTCCACCTCGGCCACGGGCTTCGCCTTCTGCTTCAGGCGGGGGTCGGGGTAGATGAGGATGTCGCGCAGGGCCATGTCCGGTCGTCCCTCCAGCGGGCGGTTGAGTATAGTCGGTGCCCAGAGGCACTGCAGCAAGGATTCCGCTGGGGCTGTCCGCGATTCGGCGCCTGTCTGGTCGGCCAGCCTCAGAGGAGCGCGACCGGATCCACGTCGGCCGCCAGCTCGACCCCGGAGGGAAGGGGCACCTCGCCGAGCGCGCGGCAGAGGCGGTGGATCGCGCCATGCTCCGGCGCGCGGAGCAGCAGCTGGAAGCGGTGCTTGCCGCGCAGGCGCGCGATCGGAGCGGGCGCCGGTCCGAGCACGTCCACCGGATCGCCCCCGCGCCGCTGCAGCTCGCGGGCCCGCCCGGCCAGGCGCTCCGCGGCGGCCTGCACGCGCGCCTCGACGTTCCCCTGGAGGCGCAACGCGCAGAGCCGGGCATGGGGCGGGAAGGAGAGCGCCTCGCGCCGCGCCAGCTCACCCTGCGCGAAGCCGTGGTAGTCGTGCGCTGCGGCGTAGACCACGGCGGGCTCGGTGGTCCGGAACGCCTGCATGAGCACCCGTCCGGGCTGCTCGCCCCGTCCCGCCCGCCCCGCCACCTGGGCGAGCAGCTGGACGCAGCGTTCCGCCGCGCGGAAATCGGGCAGGTGGAGCGGCCCGTCGGCGTCGAGCGCACCGACCAGCGTGACCCCGGGGAAGTCGTGCCCCTTGGCCACCATCTGCGTCCCGATCAGCACGTCCAGCTCGCGCCGGGCGAACCGGGCGAGGAGCGCCGCCGCTTTGCCCGGCCCGCCCGCTGAGTCGCGGTCCAGGCGGGCGACGCGGGCGGCGGGCAAGAGCGCGCGCAGCTCCTCTTCCACCCGCTCGGTGCCGGCAGAGAGGGGGAGCAGGTCGTCGCTGCCGCACGCCGCGCACGGGCGGGGCGGCTCCTCGTGCCCGCAGAGGTGGCAGCGGAGCGCGACGCCGGAGGCGCGGTGGAGGACGAGCGCCACCGAGCAGTTGGGACATCCCACGGCGGCGCCGCAGGATCGGCAGAGCAGGCTGCGCGCGTGGCCGCGCTTGTTGAGGTACAGGATGGCCTGCTCGCCGCGCGCCGCGGTCCGTCGGAGCGCCTCGCACAGCGCGGGCGTGAGGAGCGCCGGATCGCCGCGCCCTCGCAGGGTGGTCTTGCGATCGACGATCTCCACCGCCGGCAGCGCGCGGCCGTCGACGCGCTCCGGCAGCCGGAGCGTGCGCAGCCTGCCGTCCTGCGCGCGGCTCAGCGTCTCCAGCGAGGGCGTCGCGCTGCCCAGCACCGCGACCGCGCCGGCGTCGCGCGCGCGGACGAGCGCCAGGTCACGGGCGTGGTAGCGGAGCCGATCCTCCTGCTTGTACGAGGGCTCGTGCTCTTCGTCCACGACGACGATCCCCAGGTCGCGGACGGGTGCGAAGACCGCGCTGCGCGCCCCGACCACCACGCCGGCGGCGCCGCCGCGGACCCGGTGCCATTCCGACAGCCGCTCGCGTTCGGTGAGCCCCGAGTGGAGCACCGCGACGTCGTCTCCGAAGCGCGCGCGGAACCTCCCGGCGAGCTGGGGCGTGAGCGCGATCTCCGGCACCAGCGCCAGGGCACCCCGGCCCTGGCTCCGGGCGTGGGCGATCGCCTCCAGGTACACGTGCGTCTTCCCGCTCCCGGTGACTCCGTCGAGCAGGAACGGCGCATACCCGCGAGCGTCCAGCGCCGCGCGCAGCTCGACCAGGGCCGCGGATTGGGCCGCCGTCTCCCGCACGACGGCCGAGCCCCAGGGCGCGTCGGGAAGCCGCGCTGCTCCGGCCGGCTCGGTGCGCAGCGCGACCAGCCGGCGCGCCGACAGCTTGCGCAGGTGCGGCCGCGCGCCGGGGAAGGCGGCGAGGAGCTCCTCGACCGGGACACCCGCCGGATCGCGCGCGAGGAGCCAGGCCAGCACCTCCGCCTGGCGCGGCGAGCGCGCCGGGGGCTGGGCGCCGGGGACGGCCGCGGCCAGCTCGACCTGCGGCGCGTGCACCCGCGGCCGAGCCTCGGAGGCAGTCAGCGTGACGAGGCCGCGCTTCTCCAGCGCGCGCAGCTGGGCGGGACGCAGCACCCGTCCCTCGCGCAGCGCGCGCAGCAGCTGTCGCGTGCGCGTCGCCGCCTCCTGGCGGCCGGGCAACAGCGCCCGCTGCACGCCATCGAGCAGCGCCTCGCCCTCGGGAGTGAGCGCGCCGCGCAATTCCTCGCGCAGATCGATCCCCGGCGGCAGCGCGACCCTGACGGCCAGCCCCAGCGGGGCGAGGTAATGGGCCGCGGCCCAGCGGACGAGCTGGAGGACGTCGGGCGGGAGGAGGGGCTTGTCGTCGAGGACGCGCAGCACGTCGCGCAGCTCGCCGCGCCCCGGGCGGGCAGGACCGAGAATCACCCCTGTCGCGGTGCGCCGCCCCAGCGGGACCAGGACGCGGCGGCCGGGCTCGACCGCGCCGTCCGGCAGCCGGTAGGTGAACACGCCGCCGTTCGCCGGTACGGGCAGCGCCACCTCGACGAGCGTACCGTCGCGCTCCCGCGGCAGTCCGTTCGCGGGACGCCCGCCGGCCGGGTGGGGAGCGCCGTCTTCCCCGGGATGCGGTCTACTCGCGCTCGTCGTCCTCTTCCTCGCCGGTCTCCCGGAACCCCTTCGTCTCCAGCACCTCGAAGCGCGCCGACGGCTTGCCGTCGCGGTGCAACTCGAGGATGCGCGGGAACCACTCGGCCGCGGCGGGGTTTCCGTACTCCAGCAGGCGCAGGTCCTCGAGGTGCCCGTCGCGGCGGGCGATCAGCCGGGCAGGCGCGTACGTGTCCTTGTAGAGCCAGAGCTGCGGCCGATCGGCTTGCCGCGGCGGCGCGCCCACCACGACGGCGACGCGGTCGCCCAGGCGGTCGTAGGCGGCCGCGGCGGTCAGGTCGGCGCCGGCGATGGTCGCTGCCGCTCCCAGCGCGCTCTCGGCGTCGGCCGACCGCAGCCCGCGATAGGCGATCAGCGGGCAGGCCAGCTCGATCAGCTCCTGCTCGGGATTCCCGGCGGCGCTGGAGGGGAGCGGCTGCGCGACCGTCCCGCGCACCTGCGCGCCTCCTTCCAAGCGGCAGGAGAGAGGGAAGCGCAGCGCGAGCACCCGCTGGACCGGGGCTGCGTCGCCGATCTGCAGCGTACCCGTGAGCGTCACGTCCCGCGTCCGGTTGCCCTCGTTGACGCGCGCGGCTGCCTTCTTCAGGAGCACCGCGGTCGAGGGGATGAACGCGAGGGCAGGAGCCGCGGCGGCGAGCACCGCGGCCGCGAGCGCTGGCCTCAGCACGCGTTTCGCGCGCTTCATTTCACCACCTCGCGGAGCCAGGCGAGCAGCGGGTCGCGCAGGTCGGGTCGCTTGAGCGCGTAGGCGACGTTTGCCTGCAGGTACCCGAGCCGGTCCCCGGCGTCGTGGCGCGTCCCTTGGAACCGGACGCCCAGGAGCCGCTTCTGCTGCGCGAGCACGGCGAGCGCGTCGGTCAGCTGGATCTCTCCCCCCGCGCCCGGCTGCAGCCGCGCCAGGACGTCGAAGATGTCGGGCGGCAGCACGTAGCGCCCGATCACCGCGAGGTTCGAGGGCGCGCGGTCGCGGGGCGGCTTCTCCACGATACGCTCCACCTCGACGTGGCCGCCCTCGACCGCGCGTCCCGCCGCCACTCCATAGAGGTGCACTTGCGCCTCGGGGACTGGCATCAGCGCGACCGCCGCCTTCCCGGTCTTCTGCGAGAGGCGCACGAGCTGACCGATGGCGGGCTCCTCCGCGTCCACCAGATCGTCGCCGAGCAGCACTCCGAACCACTCGGCGCCCACCGCGTACCGTGCGGCGAGCACCGCGTGCCCGAGGCCGAGCGGCTCCTTCTGGCGCACGCTGACCAGCCGCACCGAGTCGCTGATGCGGCGCACCTGCTCGAACAGGTCCTTCTTCCCCTTCCGCTGCAGCTGATCCTCGAGCTCGTACGCGCGGTCGAAATGATCCTCGATGGCTCCCTTCCCGCGCCCGTTGACCACCACCACCTCTTCCGCCCCCGCGGCGAGCGCCTCCTCGACGATCAGCTGGATGGCCGGCGTGTCGACGATGGGCAGCATCTCCTTGGGGACCGCTTTGGTGGCGGGCAGGAACCGGGTGCCCAGGCCGGCGGCCGGGACGACGACCTTGCGCAAGGGATGGTTCATCGCACCTCCGCGGGGCCGCGAAGGTAACATCGGCTGCCCCAAACCGCACCGTGTTCCTCCGAGATCCTGCTCCTCTGTAGCGCCGCTGTCCGACATCGGCCGCCGCCGTATCCGGCGGCGCCGTGCTTTTAATCGCGGACCACATGGACCGCGTTCTACACTGCGCGGACAATGCGCGCGTTCCTCGCCGCCCTGCTCGCCGTGGCCGCGGCCGCGCGGGCTCAAAACAGCATCAAGGACCCGGGCGCGCCCTGGCCGGTGTCCGTCGACCTCCCTCGCGCAACCGCCATGGGCGGCGCGCACGCCGCCATCGCGACCGGGAACGACGCCATCACCGTCAACCCGGCCGGCATCGCGCAGCAGCGCAGGTACCACCTGGAGGTCGACGGGCTGCTCGACTCGCGCTTCCCGGCGCAGGCCCTGATCGCGAGCATCGTGGACACCACCACCTCCGCGGTCGGGACCGGATTCCTCTTCTCGCGGTGGGGCAGCGGCCAGCCCGGCGGGCGGGGCGAGGGATGGTACGGCGCGCTCGCCTACTCCTACGCCGCGGGCGGCAGCTACTTCGTCGGCGGCGAGACGAAGTACTACCGCTTCGCCACACCCGACGGTCCGGTGCGCAGCTTCGCCCAGGACGTAGGGCTGTTGGTCAAGCGGGGCGGCTTCGCCTACGCCGTCGTGGTGCAGAACGTCTCGACCAGCGCGATCCCGAACTTCCCGGTGAGCAGCACGGTGGGGATCGCCTGGGGCAACGACCGCGACTGGCACCTCGCCTTCGACTACAAGGCAGACCTCTCGGATCTCAAGAACGTGAAGCACCGCGGCTCCGGTGGGCTGGAGTTCCTCATCGGCGACGCGCTGGCGCTGCGCGGCGGCGCCACCTGGGACGCGACCCACGATCTGTGGTGGGCTTCGGCCGGCCTCGCGCTCCTCACCGAGAAGGGCGGCGCGCAGATCGTGCTGCGTCGCCGCCTGAACGGCGACCGCTTCGACCAGTTCCTCATGGCGGGGATCACGCTGTACCTCGAGTGAGGACCAGAGCGCAGCCGTGACGTCCGCGCCATGAATGGCGCGGCGCCGCCGAATACGGCGGCGGCTAGCGCCGGATCCGAGGAGCGACGAGCGGCTGTCCCGTCGCGGGGTCGGGCACCACGTCCACCTCTGTGCCGTACGCCTCGCCGAGCAGCTCCGGGCGCAGGACCTCGAGGGGGGGGCCTTCGGCCAGGAGCCGCCCGGCGCGGAGGAGCACGAGCCGGTCGCATGCGGCCCCGGCGAGCGCCAGATCGTGCAGCACGAGGAGCGCGCCGCGCCCGCTCTGCGCGCGCCGCCGGACCGCCCGGACGAGCAGCACCTGGTGCGCGAGATCCAGCGCGCCGGTCGGCTCGTCGAGGACCAGGAGCGCGGCGTCCTGGGCGAAGGCGCGGGCGAGGAAGACTCGCTGGCGCTCGCCTCCGGAGAGCTGCGCCACCGGCCGCCCGGCGAGATCCAGCGCGTCGGCCTCGGCCAGCGCGGCCTCGGCCAGCGCGCGATCTCCCGGCGCTTCCAGCGCCCAGAGGCCCAGGTGCGGGGCGCGGCCCATCAGCGCCACCTCGCGCGCGGTGAAGGGCAGATCCGCCGGCTCGTCCTGGGAGAGGAAGGCGACGCGCCGGGCGCGCTCGCGGCGCGGCAGCGCGAACGCGTCGTCTCCTCGCAACCGCACCGATCCGGCGGCGGGGCGGAGCAGGCCGCAGGCGATCCGCGCCAGCGTGCTCTTGCCCGCGGCGTTGGGACCGATGAGGCCCACCACCTCGCCCGGATCGACGCGCAGCGAGACGCCGGCGACCGCCTCCGGCGACTGCGCGTCGTGGCGGTAGCGAACCGACTCGATCGCCAGCAGCGGCGCGGTCACGTGCGCCTCCGCAAGAGGAGGACGAAGAGCGGGGCGCCGAGCAGGGCGGTCACGGCGCCGACGGGAGGCTCGGTCCCCAGCCCGCGGAAGAGAGCGCGCGCGATGGCGTCCGCAAGCACCAGGAAGGCGGCCCCGCCCAGCGCCGATGCCGGGAGCACGACGCGGTGATCCGGACCGGCGACCAGCCGGACCGCGTGCGGGACGACCAGACCGACGAAGCCGACCAGCCCGGTCAGCGCGACCGCGGCGCCCACGGCGGCGCTGGCCGCGAAGAAGGCCAAGAGGCGGGTGGCTTCCACGTCGACGCCGAGCGCGGCGGCGCCTTCGTCCCCCAGCGCCAACAGATTCAGGCGGCCGGCGAGCGCGGTCAGGATCGCCGCCGCGACGAGCACCACGGCGCCCGCCGCGACCAGGACTCCTTCCGGCTCGTAGCCCAGCGTGCCGGCCAGCCAGAGCAGGACGGCCTGGGTCTTCTCCGGCGCGAGCACCGACTCGAGCGCGATGACCACGGCGGAGGCGAACGAGTTGAACACCACGCCGACGAGCAAGGCGCGCTCCGGGTGCAGCCGCCCCCGCGCGCGGCCCAGCGTGAACACCAGCACGGCGGCAGCCAGCGAGCCCAGGATCGCGGCGAGCTGCGTGGGCAAGAGGCCGATCCATCCCGCGGCCGACGCGCCGGCCACGCCGAGCGCCGTGCCGGTGACGGCGACCGACAAGGCAGCCCCGATCGCCGCCCCGCCGGAGAGGCCGAAGATGAACGGATCGGCGAGCGGATTGCGCAGGAGCGCCTGCAGGGCGACGCCCGCGACGGAGAGGCCGGCGCCGACGATGGCGGCGAGCACCACCCGGGGGACGCGCAGGCGGAACAGGACGGTCGCGTCCGGCTCGATCCCATGGAGCGCAGCCGTCCAGGACAGGGTGCCGGCGCCCAGCGAGAGGCCCACGCCGACTGCGATCGCGACCAGCGGCGCGAGCGCGAGCAAGGCGATCGCGGCGCGCACTGCCGCGGAGCGCTTCACGGCATTCGCTTCCCGCGCAGGGCGGCGACCAGGTCGTCGAGTCCCTCGGCGAGGCGCGGACCGGGGTGCAGCAATGCGGTCGACCGGAGCGTCTCGACCCGCGCCCGCGGAAGCCCGGGGATGGGAGGACGGCCCTGTGGCGGGTCGAACCCGCAGATGACGATCACTTCGGGCTGCGCGCGCACCGCGGCCTCGACGGACAGGCGCGCGAACGGCCGCTCGGGGTCACCGGCGGCATTGATCGCTCCTGCGTCGCGCAGGAGCTCGCCCGCGAACCCGCGCGGCCCGGCGACCACCAGCGGATCGAGCCCGAAGACGAGCAGTGCGCGGGGATGCGGACCGCGCGCCGCCTGCGCGCGGACGCGCGCGCGATGCTTGTCCAGGTCCTCGCGCAACGCGCGGCCGCGGTCGGGCAGCCCGAGGAGCGCGCCGATCTGCTCCATCGCGTCGCCGATCTCCCGCAGGTCGACGAGCGAGAACGCCTCGACGGGGATGCCGAGGCGCGCCAGCGTCTCCACCGGCCCGCGGTTCTCCGGAGCGGGCTGCGCGAGCACCAGGTCGGGATGCAGGCCCAGCACGGTCTCCGGCTCGGGGTCGTTGTATCCGCCGACGCGCGGCAGCGTCGCCAGGCGCGGGTCGTCGTCGAAGCGCGTGACGCCCACCAGCCGATCGCCCGCGCCGAGCGCGAGCACGATCTCGCTCAGCGAGGGCGCGAGCGTCACGACTCGCCGCACCTGCGCGGGCACCTGCGGCCCCAGGTGCTGCCGCGTCAGGGCGGCGGCGAGCAGCAGCGCAAAAAGCCGCGTCACTGCACCGGCTTGAGCTGCGGCGCCACGACATTGCTTGTGGCCCAGTTCACGACGACCACCGTATCATCGTCCAGCGCCTCGAGATTGAACGGATTGGAGCCGAGGCCCGTATTTGCGTCGGCGACGACCTTCGGTCCACCAGGGGCCTGGAGGTCGATCTTCTGCACGGTGTTGCTGGTTGAGGCGACGGTAAAGACGAATCGGCCCCGAGCCTTCACGTCCTGCAGCGTCGACGTCGAGCTGTTGAAGGTGAGCGCGAGCTGCGCGGTGAGCGTCGCGCCGGGTGTGACGAGCGTCATCGTGTTCTCGTTGGAGTTCACCACCGCGATGCGACCGTCCCCGGTCGCGGCGAACTCGGTCGGCTGCGCGCCCACCGCGGTCGACCCTTTCGCGGCGCCGGTCTGCGCGTCGAACCGGGCGAGCATGCCGGCTTCGGTCGTGGCGCACAGGGCGTACAAATCGCCGTTCACGATGCCGACGTATGGGATGAACGGAAACTGTCCCGTCGAAGGGCAGGGGACTGCGATCGGGGGGTGGTTCGCGTCCGAGCCGTCGGCCGTAGTGAAGGTCCCGCGATCGACGCTGATGAGCTGAGGAGTGGAGGAATCTCCCAGCCAGATCTTCGTGGGAGTCACGGCCACGCCGCTCGGGACGTGGCCCATTCCGGTCACAAGTCCGCGGCTGACCGTCTTGCTGGTGGGATCCACCTCGAACACGCCACGCCCCGGCGTCGCGCCGCTGAAGTCCCCCGAGCAGGCGACGTACAGCTTCCCGCCATCCTCGCGGACCACCCCGGGATTCGTGCACTGGTGTCCATCGGAGCCGCCCAGGTCGATGAGGTCCACGCTGCCCGCGAACGGATCGATGCTGGCGAGGAACCCGGGACCGGCGGTCACCACGAAGTTGCCCTCCGCCCGGGCGTTGCTGAGGGTCGCGTACACGCGCCCGCCCAGCTGTGCGGTGTAGAGGGGCCGCGCCTCTCCCGGCTTCGCCGGATCGAACGGCTTGAGCAGGGCCCCGGAAGGCAGCGCGAAGTGCTCCTGCGGCGGGGGACGGGTCCCGTGTCCACAGGCCAGCACGCAGAGCAGCGGAACGATTCGGGTGCGGTTCATGGCGGCTCCTTCAGAGTCGTGCCCGGGCGATGACGGCGAGTGAGAGGCCAGGTAGGGGGTACTGGAAGAGGTCCTGCATCGTGCGGTCGTCGAGCAGGTTCTTCGCCTCGACGTCGATCCACAGAGGTCCGGCGACGCGCGCCCCCGCCCCGGCGTTCACCAGGACCTGGGCGGGCAAGAAGGCCGTATCGAACTGGTTCCGCGGCATGGAGGCGGTCGCATTGGCCTCCGCGTACGACTCGAATCTCCCCGCGTGGTGGGCGACGCGGACGAACAGCCGATGGGGAGGCCGGTACGGGAGGGAGTGGCCCTCGAGCGTGCCGGGGCGCGTGTTGCTCGCCTGCAGTGCCGTGTAGGCGAGCTCGGCGGTGAGGCCGTACCGCAGCTTCGCCACCGCCTGCAGCTCGAATCCCCGGATGCGGGCCGCTCCGACGTTGAACGGTTTCACCGCGGCGGGCGGGAACAGCTCGTAGACGATGAGATCCCGGTACCAGGAGGCGAAGGCGCCGGCGGACACGGTCAAGTTCTCCGACCGGTAGGCGATGCCCACGTCGATGGACCGCCCGTGCTCGGGAGCGAGATCGGTGTTGGGGGCGAGCCCACCTTGCCGCAGGTACAGCTCGCTGAACGTGGGGACGCGGAAAGACAAACCCGCGCCTGCGCGCAGCTCGATCGGTACGCTCCATGGCCGCAGCGTGGCCGCGATCGCGGGGCTGACCCCAGCCTCCTTGCCGACGACGTCGACCCGGAGCGCGGGGAACACCGAGAGCGCGCCAAGGCGTACGTCGTCGGAGATCGAGGCGGAGAAGACGCCGCGTCGGTGGAAGCCGGTGCCGTCACCCGATGCGCGATCCATGCCTGCGGTCACGGAGCCGCGCACCCACTGGCGATCGCCGACCGGTGCGCCCAGCTCGACCTCGCCTCTTGCCGCGGAGGCGGACTGGAGCGAGCTCGGGCAGCCGGATGCGCCGTCGTCGCAGTCCCCGAATGCGGAGGCGCCGCGCAGCTCGATGCGGTCCAGGTCGCCCCACGCGCGGACCGAGTAGGATGCCGAGCCGGCGGTGCTCCGGAATCGTGCGCCCAGCAGCCCGCTGCGGTCCAGCTCGCGCGATCGGTGAGTGGGGCTCGTCGCCGGGCCCGGCAGCCCGCGCTCGCCGAGCGAGCCCTGGAACAGGACGTCCACTCCGGTCTCGCCGGCGATCGGCCACGTGCCCCGGAGCAAGGCGGAGCTACGCCACGAATCCGCGTTCGCCCGGGTGAACTCGTAGTACGGCGCGCCGCCGATCTCAGGCGTCAGTTGCTGGTCGTACCGGAAATCGCCCGCGCTCCGGTTCACCTCCAGCGCGACGAGCCCACCGCCTTCTCCATTCCAGGGCACGCTGACGCTGCTGCTCGCGCCGAAGGTCCCGAACGAACCGCCGGTCAAGCGTGCGTCTGCGACGAGCCGATCGGTGCGGGGCCGGCGAGGCACCAGCTCCACCACTCCGCCCAGTGCGCCGGCGCCGAACTGGGCGCCGAGAACGCCCCGGCTGATCACCAGCCGGTCGAGGAGCGAAACGGGGAGGCTGGCGAGATCGACCGCGCCACCGCCGGGACCGTGGAGCGGGATCCCGTCGAGCAGGACGAGGGACTGGTCGGCGCTGGCGCCGCGCAGGGAAAGCGTGGTCGCCTGGCCCGGCCCGCCCAGCGCGTGAACCGACACGCCGGGGGCGGTGCTGAGCAACTCCGCGACGGAGCGCACCTCGCCGGCGAACTTGTCCGCCTGCACGACAGTGGCCTGCGCGGCCGGCGCGCGCGTGGACCCCTCCGGCGCGGTCACCACGATGTCGACCGGCTCGGCCTCGGGTCTTGCGTCCTCCGCGCGCGCACGCATGGGGGCCGCGATGAGCGCGAGCGCGGTCACGGCGGGAGGGGCGAAGTGGATGGACCGCCGGAAGGCGGCGAAGGCGCGCGGCACTGATCTCCCCTCTTTCTCGCGAAGAGGTGGATTCGTTGCTCGCCGCCAGGCAGGTCTCCTGGCTCCCGGGTGTGCAGCGAGCCCCGCTCGCTGCGCGCCGTCCCGCCTTCCCCGGCCTTCCTTCAAGGCCGAGTGGCTACGTGGGACCGGCTCCCCGGCTACAGTGGCGGGACCGCGCCGGTTTTCGACCGGCTTCCCTCAATGGCCCTCTCGGGCACCACGGCGGCGGGTAGAATCTGTGCCGGCCCTCCTACGCCCGCGGGCCGCGCCGGTCAAGGCCGACCCTGTCCCATTCTCGGACCCCCTCTCGTCGTGGAACGCCGTGCGCGAGCCCGCGCAGAGCGGGCGATGCTGGCACGGCACGTGCTCCGGCAAGCCGGCATGGCCGCACTGGCGCGGCCGGGCGGGAGGGGTGGATGGAGAACCAGGCGAGCATGGCGCCGATGCAACCGGTGGGGCCCAACGAGAGCGGCGTGTGGAAGAAGCCGTGGATCGCGTACAACATCATCGACAAGCCGGGGCTGCGGAACCGGATCTGGAGCCGCGTCGGCATGGCGTGGCTGAACCGCGACGGGTCGATCAACGTGGTGCTGGACTCGCTGCCGCTCGGCGGCCGGATCCAGCTGCGCGAGGACGACCGCGATCGCCGGACCGAGCCGCGCGGCGGCCCGGGTCCGCTGGCCGTCGCGGCGCAGGACCCGCAGGAGTAGGGCACGTGCAGCTTGCATTCCTGCTCGGGCTGCTCGCGTCCGCTCCGCAGGCAGCGGCCCAGCCCGAGCTTGCTCCGGAGGTCCGGAGCGTGCGCCCTCGCGCACGCCCCGGAAAGCCCGCGATGTCCGGCGTCGTGAACGTGAACCGCGCCAGCGAGGCCGAGCTGCGGCTCTTGCCCGGCATCGGCCGCGGACGGGCACATGCAATCGTCGAGCGCCGGAGCAAGCGTCCCTTCTCGAGCATCGAGGAGCTTGCGCGCATGAAGGGGATGAAGGGCGTGGTGCAGAAGCTCCGCAGGCACCTGGTGGTCGAGGGCGACACGACGCTGCGCCCCGTGCACCGCGAGCCCCCAGTTCGTTGACCTGATCTATTGGGGGGTCGAGGGGGGAGCGAGCTCCCCCCTTGTGGAGGCGCCGAAGGCGCCGGATCGGAGAGCGTGGCGTTACCGGCAGAGCGGTCGACGTGCGTCAATGCACCGGAAGTAAATGTGGCGCCGGGCCAGAGACGTCGATCTTCCCGAACTGCGCCTCGTACTTGGCGACGTTGTCCTGGAGCGCGAGCAGCAAGCGCTTCATGTGCTTGGGGCTGTTGATCACGCGCGCGCGCACCACCGCCTTCGCGGCCTGCGGCTGGACGTAGATGAAGTCGATCACGAACTCGGTCTCGTTGTGGTTCAGGAGGGCCATGTTGACGTAGGCGCCGTTCGCGATCGCGTCGTCGATCTGGAGCTGGATCTGCACCTGCTGGGGCACCTGCCCGTGTGGCGGATTGTCGGCCATGCCTGCTTCTAGCACGTCCATTTGCGGCCCCTGCGCGGACGTGGTACCGCGCCCTCCCGCATGTCCGGTCCGGCCGCTCCGTTCAGCCTCGGCGAGGGCGACGACGCGTGCCTGCTCTTGCACGGCCTGACGGGCTCGCCGTCGGAGGTCCGCCCGGTCGGCGAGGCGCTGGCGCGCGCCGGGTTCCACGCGGTGGGCCCGCTCCTGCCCGGCCATGGCACCTCTCCGGGCGATCTGGAGACGGTCACCCGCGCCGACGTGCTGGATGCCGCGGAGGATGCGCTGCTCTCGCTGCGCGGCGCGCGGCGGGTGTACCTGTGCGGCCTCTCCATGGGCGCGCTGCTCGCCGTCCGCCTCGCCGCCAAGGGCTTCGTGCGGCAGGGCGTGGCTCCCGTCTCGGCGCTCGCGCTCCTCGCGCCGGCCGTGGAGATGGCGGGGCTGACCTGGGTCTTCACGCAGGTCCTGGGCCGGCTGCCCGCCTTTCCCGGCGTGATCGGCAAGGGAGCCCGGGACATCCAGGCCCTCGCGGGAATGCCGCCACCCGACGACCGCGTGCCTGAAGGCGAGCCGGCGCCGCGCACCGCCGTCAACGAGGACGGCTCGTACTCGGCCGTGCCGTGGCGCTGGGGGCGCGAGCTGCGGCTCCTCTCCGAGGAGACGATGGCGGTCGCCAGCCGCGTACGGGCGCGGGCGCTCATCCTCCATGGCGGGCGCGACCGGACTGCTTCCTTGCGCGGGGCGCGGCGCCTCTCGCGCTCGCTGTCGCGGGCCGGCCCGGTGCGGGTGTTCCCGCAGAGCGGGCACGTGCTGCCGCTGGACGTGGACGGACCGGCCGTGTGCGATGCGATCGTCTCCTTCTTCCAGGAGGGATGAGATGGCGAAGTACGTCCTCGCGATCGACCAGGGCACCACCGGCACCACCGCGCTGGTCCTCGACCAGCGGCTCGCGGTCCGGGGCAAGCGCAACGTGGAGTTCCGGCAGATCTTCCCCCGGCCGGGCTGGGTGGAGCACGACCTGGAGGACATCTGGGCCTCGACCCTGAAGGCGATCTCCGCCGCGCTGCGGGACGCGTCGGTGAAGCCGGCCCAGCTCGAGGCCCTCGGCATCGCCAACCAGCGCGAGACGGCGCTCCTGTGGGACCGGCGCACCGGCCGGCCGATCCACAACGCCATCGTCTGGCAGGACCGGCGCACGGCGGATGCCTGCAACGCGCTGCGCGCGGCGGGGAAGGAGCCCTGGGTCCACGAGAAGACGGGTCTGGTGCTGGACGCCTACTTCAGCGCCACCAAGGTGCGCTGGATGCTCGACAACGTGAAGGGCGCGCAGGTGCGCGCGGAGCGAGGCGAGCTGGCGTTCGGCACCGTGGACGCGGCGCTCCTGTGGAGGCTCACCGGCGGCGCGGTGCACGCGACCGACGTGACCAACGCGTCGCGCACGCTGCTGATGGACCTCGCCGGGCGCCAGTGGGACGACGAGTTGTGCCAGCTCTTCGGCGTGCCGCGCGCGGTGCTCCCCGAGATCCGTCCTTCCGCGGGCGTCTTCGGGACGGTCAAGGGCGTCCGCGGGCTCCCGGACGGGCTTCCCATCGCCGGGATCGCCGGAGACCAGCAAGCCGCGCTGGTGGGGCAGGCGTGCTTCGCCGAGGGCGAGGCCAAGTGCACCTACGGAACGGGCGCTTTCTTGTTGATGAACGCGGGGAACCGGCCGGTCACCTCCCGCCACGGTCTGCTGGGCACCGTCGCGTGGCAGGTGGGCGGCGAGGTGGCCTACGCACTGGAGGGGAGCGCCTTCATCGCCGGCGCGGTGGTGCAGTGGCTTCGGGACGGGCTCGGGCTGTTCCGGAAATCAAAGGAGGTCGAGGCGCTGGCGAGGAAGGTCCCCGACTCCGGTGGCGTGGCGGTCGTGCCCGCGCTCGCGGGCCTGGGCGCGCCCCACTGGAGGCAGGACGCGCGCGGCCTGATCAGCGGGATCGACCGGGGCACCACCAAGGCGCACATCGCGCGCGCGGCGCTGGAAGGGATCGCGTTCGAGATCTACGACCTCGCCCAGGCCATGTCGCAAGACATCGGCAAGCCGATGCCGATGTTCCGCGTCGACGGGGGCGCCTCGACCAACGACCTGTTGATGCAGTTCCAGGCCGACCTGCTGCAGACGCCGATCGAGCGGCCGCGCATGGTCGAGACCACCGCCCTGGGCGCCGCCTTCCTCGCCGGCCTCGGCACCGGCGTCTGGCCGGGAATCAAGGAGCTGTCCAAGGCCTGGCGGGCCGGGAAGCAGTTCCGCCCCCGCATGAAGCCGCAGGACCGCGACGAGCACCTCGCCCGCTGGCGCAAAGCCATCGACCGCGCCTGCCTGTAGTCGTGCTGTCCAGTCGTGAACTCGTCCCGGGACGGGACGCAACGCGTCACAACACGAAGCAGATGCCACCGGTGGAGCTGGCTGCGCTGGAACTCCCGAGTCTCCCTAGCGGCAAAGCGTGGCGAGCTGCTTGAGCGGCATGGTGACCCAGGGCACGATCCGCGTCTGCCGCGCCGTCGCCACCTGCTCTTGCAGGATGTCGCCGCCGGTCGGTGCGACCCTTGGATCGTGCCGGTAGACGGGGTCGCGCTGCGCGTCGTCGAACGAGATCCAGCGGATGCCTTCGCTTTCGTAGAGAGTGAGCAGCTCATCGAGCATCACGGCGTCGAACGCGCCCCCGTGCAGGATCAGGATGTGCCGGATCCGGCGCCCGAACAGCCGCCGCGCAAAGCTGTCGTCGAAAGCGAGGAACGTCTGCGCGCTCTGCAGGAAGCTCCTTCTCAGCTCCTCGATCGAGCCCCGATCGCCTCGCGCAAGACAGCGCGCGTACGGCTCGTTCCACGCGAAATCTCCGAAGTCCACCGTGACCTCGGCGATCCGGTAACCGTGCTCCGCCAGGTGCGCCCGGATGGCGTCGTGCGCCTCGCCGGTCTCGCCTTGCCTGAGCTCGGGGTAACGAAAGACCTTCCACCGCTCCTCTGGACCCGGCTGAAGCTCGCGAAGGAGCGGCTCATTGCGATGAAGCTCCGCGAAGTAGGCCGGAAGCTCCTTCGGCGTGCTGTGCGAATAGGTATGGTTCCCCAACGGATACCCGGCTGCGACCCACGCCTCGAGCGCGGCCCGTCCATCCGGATGTTCCGCCCCCTTCCCATTGACGAACCCGTACACCTGATCGCCTGCCGAAAGCGTCGGGCAGGAACGGAATTCACAGCTCGGAGCGAGGGGAGTCGCGGGCGCGGATCAGCCGCCCTGGACCGTGGCCAGCTTGATGCGGACGATCGCCTCGACCAGCTTGCGGCTCACGGGGTCGAGGTCGATGAACTCGATGGCGATGGCGCCGGGGTTCCCCGGGGCGCTCGGCTCGAGCACGCGGACAACGCGCGCGCGGCCCTCCACGATTCGGCGATTGCCGGCATCGAAGCGCAGCTCGAGGGTCTGGCCGGGCTCGCGGAGCGGCCCGGCATGCTCGCTGCGCAGGAACATGCCGCTCTCCGAGAGGTCCTCCGCGTACACCGCCAGGAACTGCTGCACGGAGTCGAACTTCACCCCCACCAGCAGATCGACCGGAGCGCGTGGATGGCGACGCCGCTCCTCCTCGACGGCCGAGAGGCGCCGACTTCCCTCGGGCGGGTTGAGCCCGGCCGCGTCTGCCTCCCCGCGGGACGGCATGGGCTTCCCGGCGTCGACGCCGGGCAAGGGCGCTGGCCCTGACCGTCCGGCGATCGGGGGCGGCGTCGAGTCGTGCACGTGGCCCATCCTGCCCGACGCCGGTGCAAGCGCTCAACGTAGGAAGGGGTGTGCGGGAGTCAGGTCATGAGCGCCTCCATCGCCGCGGCCACCGTAGCGGCGGGCTGCAGCTCGAGGGGCGGGTCGTTCAGCCGGCGGGCATTGCTCTCTGGAAGCACGCAGCGCCGGAAACCGAGCTGGGCGGCTTCCGCGAGGCGCTGCTCGACCTGGCTCACCCCCCGCACCTCGCCCGCCAGCCCGACCTCGCCGAGCACCAGCGTGCGCGGGTCGAGAGGAACGTCGCGGAAGCTGGAGAGCACCGCCGCCGCCACCGCGAGGTCGCCGGCGGGCTCGTCCAGCGAGGCGCCGCCGGCGACGTTCACGTAGATGTCCTGGTCGGAGAGCACCACGCCCTCCTTCTTCTCCAGCACCGCTGTCAGCAGGGCCACGCGGCCCCCGTCCACGCCGATCGCCGTCCGCCGCGGCGACCCGCCGCACGCCGAGGTCGACACCAGCGCCTGCACCTCGACCAGCAGCGGGCGGCTGCCGGTCATCAGGGCGACGACAGCGCTGCCCGACGAGTCCCGCGGGCGCTCGGCGAGGAACAGCGCGCTCGGGTTGCGGACCTCCTCCAGGCCGCTGCCCTTCATCTCGAAGACGCCGATCTCGTTGGTGGAGCCGAACCGGTTCTTGTGCGCCCGCAACAGGCGGTAGGCGTGGCTCCGGTCGCCCTCGAAGTACAGCACGGTGTCGACCGCATGCTCCAGCACGCGCGGGCCGGCGATGGCGCCGTCCTTGGTGACGTGGCCGACGAGGAGCGTGGGCGTGCCGGTGCGCTTCGCCCACTCGACCAGGCGCGAGGCGACCTCGCGCACTTGCGAGACGCTGCCCGGCACGCCGTCGAGCTGCGGCGCGTGCAGCGCCTGGACGGAGTCGACCGCGAGTACCTGTGGCCGGATGCGGTCGGCGGCCTGGAGCGCGTCGGCGACCGAGGTGTCGGCGCGCAGGAGCAACCCGGGCGAGAGCGCAGCCAGACGCTCACCCCGCAGCCGGATTTGCGCCAGCGACTCCTCGCCGCTCACGTACAGCACCGGCCTCTCGGGAGCGGCGCGAGCTACCCGGTCGAGCGCGCTGAGCAGAAGCGTGCTCTTGCCGATACCGGGGTCGCCGGCGAGCAGGACCGCCGCGCCCGCGACCAGTCCGCCGCCGAGTGCGCGATCGAGCTCGCCGATTCCCGTCCGCAGGCGGGCGCCGGACTCGAGCGGGACTCGGTCGATGCCGATGGCATCCAACCCGGAAGCCGAGCCCGGGACGTCCTCGACGATCGAGGCCCACTCGCCGCACTCCGGGCAACGGCCCAGCCACCGCGCCGTGCGGTACCCGCACCTCCCACAGACGTGCTCGACCCGCGCCACCTTCGCCGCCCTCGCCATGTCGCGGAAGGTAGCAGCGCCCTCCGACATCGTCCGGCCGCGGGGCTCGCGCGGCGCGGACCGGACGTGCCAAGCTGAGAGGCGGAGGTCACGGGGCATGCGCGCAGCGGTCATCGGGGGCGGGAGCTGGGGCACGGCGCTCGCGTCGGTCCTGGCCGGGAACGGATGGGAGGTCGTGATCTGGTCGCACGATCCCGAGGTGGCGGTCGCGCTGGGCGAGCGGCACGAGAACCCGAAATACCTGCCGGGGCTGCCGCTGCCGGCCTCGGTGCGGGGGAGCACGGACCTCGCCGAGGCGCTCTCGGGCGCGGAGCTGGTGGTGGCCGCCAGCCCCTCCCACGTGACCCGCGAGGTGATGGAACGCGCCGCGCCGGCGCTGCCGCGCGCCACGCCGATCGTGTGCGCGAGCAAGGGCATCGAGAACGAGACCCTGCTCACCATGAGCGAGGTGCTGGAGGAGGTGCTGCCTCCCGAGATGCATCCGTACCTCGCGTTCTTGTCGGGTCCGTCGTTCGCCAAGGAGACGATGAAGCGCATGCCGACGGCGGTGGTGGTCGCAGCCACCTGGGAGCGCATCGCCCGGCAGGTGCAGCGCGTCTTCTCGAGCGACTACTTCCGCGTCTACACCTCGAACGACGTGGCGGGCGTCGAGCTGGGCGGCTCGCTCAAGAACGTGTGCGCCATCGCCGCCGGCATCGGGGACGGCATGGGGTTCGGCCACAATACGCGGGCGGCGATCATCACCCGCGGCCTGGCCGAGCTGGTCCGGCTCGCCGTGAAGAAGGGCGCCAACCCGATCACGCTCTCGGGGCTGGCCGGCATGGGCGACCTGGTGCTGACCTGCACAGGCGACCTCTCCCGCAATCGCACCGTCGGCCTGGGCCTGGGCCGCGGGCAGACGCTGCAGGAAGTCCTCGCGGGGATGACGCAGGTGGCGGAAGGGGTGCGCACGGCGAGGAGCGCCCACGACCTCGCGGGCAAGCTGCAGGTGGAAATCCCCCTCCACCACGCCGTCTACCGGATCCTCCACGAAGGTCTTCCGGTCCGCGAAGCGATGTCGCAGCTCCTCTCCCGGGAGCTGAAATCCGAATTCTCCCTCCACTAGCCGAACCGGACAAAGACAGGTTCACGCAGAGCGCGCGGAGCTCGCAGAGGAAACTTCCCGGTTCTCCAAACGGGGCCCGCTGCGCCCGATTCGAAGAACAACAAAGAGTTTTCTCTGCGCCCTCTGCGAGCTCTGCGTGAACCGCTTTTGGTTAGACCGCCGGCAGCTGTGGGCGGAGGGCAGGGGAGGGGAGTTGGGGGTGCTGGGAGGGGTCGGCGGATTCGAGGTGGCCGAGGAGGTGGGACGAGGCGACCAGGATGATGGGGCGGAAGAGGAGGTTCAAGATCGGGGCGGCGAGCAGGGTCGCGGTGCTGAGCGCGAACCCCAGGGCGACGGAGGGGTTCGCTTCCATCAGCGCGATCTCGCCCCGCCAGGGCAGCGACAGCCGATCGCACAGGCGGGCGAAGGCGCGGAGCGGACCGCCGATGACCGGTAGCCGGTCGGCGGCGTTCCGGAACCAGCGCACGAACCACGGCGCGGGCGCTTGCCGGTCGGTGGCCTCGGCGCTGCGGATGGTCTCGCCCGGCAGCAGCACTCGGGCGTCGTCGAACGCGTCCACCACCACCCAGTGCACGCCCCACACCAGGATCACCGCGTTGGAGATGAGCATGCCCAGGCCCGGCAGGACCTTCCAGATCACCGCGAAGGGGATCACCCCGATCGCCACCACGATGGCCTGCTGGATGGCGCGCTTGAGCGACACGGCCATCGAGTACTCGCGCGGCCCGCAGGCACCGAACCCGAGCCGCCAGCGGACCATGGCCGCCAAGCGCGCATAGTGCTTGGCGAAGACGATCGACGGCACGGGCGCCAGCACCGCGAACGTCTTGTAGAAGGACTTCACCCAGTCCCACCAGCCGGTGCCGTCGTGCGAGAACGCCGCCACCACCGCGCAGAAGGCGCCCAGCCACGCGGCCGGGACCAGCGCCTCGCGCAGCAACTCCGGGTCGGAGATGAGCACGCGCAAGCCCAGGAGCGGCTGCGCCATCCCGTACACGACCCGATCGGGCGCCTGGTCACGCGGCGGGGGCGCCTGCTTGCGCGAAGCGAACGACCGCAGCCGGGACAGGGCGGCGCGCCAGACCGTCCTGGGGGCCAACAGGCCGGTGCCGGTCAGGGTGGTGGACATGCGATGCCAGTACGTCCGGACACCCGTCTTTATTGCAGCCTCGCGCGCCGGCGGCGCGAGCCGGTCCCCCGACGGATGGCCCATCGGTCGAGCATCCCGGGCGCGGCGGCTGGTGTCAACCGCCGGCGCGCTACTCGCCCAGATAGGCCTTGCGCACTTCCGGGCTGCGCAGCAGCTCCTGCCCCGTGCCGCTCTGCACTACCTGGCCCGTCTCCAGGACGTGCCCGTGGTGGGCGATGCCCAGCGCGAGATGCGCGTTCTGCTCGACCAGCAGGATGGTCACGCCGGCCCGGTTGATCTCCTCGATGATGCGGAAGATCGTCTCGGTGACCTGCGGGGCAAGGCCCAGCGACGGCTCGTCGAGCAGCAGCAGCTTCGGCCGGGCCATCAGCGCCCGCGCGATGGAGAGCATCTGCTGCTCGCCGCCCGAGAGAGTGCCGGCCATCTGGCGCTCGCGCTCGCGCAGGATGGGAAAGAGGTTGAAGCCGCGCTGCATGTCGCTCTCGATGCCGTCCTGGTCGCGGCGCAGGAACGCGCCCAGCATGAGATTTTCCCGCACGGTGAGGTTGGGAAAGATGCCGCGCCCTTCCGGGGCGTGAGAGAGGCCCCGCGCGACCAGCTTGTAGGGCTTCACCCCCGCGACCGGTTCTCCGCGGTAGACGATGCTGCCGCCCGACGGCTTGATCAGTCCGGAGATGGCGCGGAGCGTGGTCGTCTTCCCCGCGCCGTTGGCGCCGATCAAGGTGACGATCTCGCCCTCGCGCACGTCGAACGAGATCCCCCGCAGCGCGTGGATGGCGCCGTAGTGCACGTCGAGCCCGGACAGCCGCAGGAGCGCATCGCTCAAGGCTGCACCCGCCCGGCCGCGATCTGCCGGGCGTGCTCGCGCGCGTACTTCTCGCCCAGGTAGGCCTCGATCACCCGCGGGTTGGTCTGGATCTCGCGCGGGAGCCCCTGCGCGATGGTCACCCCGTGGTCCAACACCAGGATCCGCTCCGACACGCCCATCACCAGCTTCATGTCGTGCTCGATGAGCACGATGGCCACGCCGAAGCGGTCGCGGATGTCGCGGATGAGCTGCATCAGCTCCGACTTCTCCTTCTGGTTGGTGCCGGCCGCGGGCTCGTCGAGCAGGAGCGCCTTGGGGTCGGTGGCGAGAGCGCGCGCGATCTCCAGCCGCCGCTGCTCGCCGTAGGGCAGGTTCTTCGCCAGATCGTCGCGCCGGTGGAGCAGGCCCATCACCGCGAGCAGCTCCTCGGACCGCTGCGTGATCCAGTTCTCCTCGACCTCGGCCAGCTCGCCCTTGCGCACCGAGGCGCCCATCGACTCGCGCGTCAGGTGGTGGCACCCCAGCCGCACGTTGTCGAACGCGGTCAGCTCGCGGAAGAGGCGGATGTTCTGGAAGGTGCGCGCCAGGCCGAGGTGCGCGATGTCGTGCGGCGCGAGCCCGCGCGTGTCCCTGCCCCGCACCAGGATGGTCCCCTCGCCGGGCGGGTAGACGCCGGTGAGCAGGTTGAAGACCGTGGTCTTGCCGGCGCCGTTGGGGCCGATCAGCGCGACCAGCTCGCGGGGCTTCACCGTCAGCGAGAAGTCGCAGACGGCGGTGAGGCCGCCGAAGCGGATGGTGGCGCGGCGCACGTCGATCAGCGCCTCGGAGAGCTCCGGCGCCTTGGCCGGCGGCCGCGGCGCGCCCTTGCGGCGGCGCCAGGGCAGGAAGTCCCAGATCTCCCGCGTCCCCAACAGCCCGCGCGGCCGCACCAGCATGAGGACGACCAGCGCGACCGAATAGATGACCATGCGCAGGTTGGCCAGGGCCCGCAGGTACTCGGGCAGGAGCGTCAGCACGCCGGCCGCGATGGTGGACCCGGTGATGGAGCCCATCCCTCCCAGCACCACCATCGCCACGACCTCGAACGAGCGCACGAAGGTGAAGCTCTGCGGGGAGAGGTTTCCTTCGAAGGAGCCGGAGAGCGCGCCGGCCACGCCCGCCATGCCCGCGCTGATCACGAACGCGCGCACCTTGTACCCGGTGGTGTCGACGCCCATCGCTTCGGCCGCGACCTCGTCCTCGCGCACCGAGAGGAAGGCGCGGCCGTGAGTCGAGTCGCGCAGCCGCTTGGTGATCAGGATGGTGGCGATGGCCGCGGTCCAGATCCAGGTGAAGTCCGCGTACCGCGGGATCGGAGAGAGGCCGATCGCGCCGCCGAACAGGCGCGTGTTCTCGATGATGACGCGGATGATCTCGCCGAATCCCAGCGTGACGATGGCGAGGTAGTCGCCGCGCAGCCGGAGCGACGGCTTGCCCACCAGCCAGCCGGCGAGCGCCGCCGCGCCGGCGCCCGCCGCGATCGACGCGATGAAGAAGAGCCGGTAGGGGTCCTGCTCCGGCCCCCGCATGAGCAGCACGGCGGAGACGTAGCCGCCCACCGCCATGAAGCCGGCGTGGCCGATGGAGAACTGGCCGGTCAAGCCGTTCACCAGGTTGAGCGAGACCGCCAGGATGATGGCGATGCCGATGTGGTTGATGTTCTGGAACGCGTATTCCCAGTCGGGCTGCTCGGCCCAGAAATGCTGCACGAGCCAGAGGAGCGGGATGGCCGCGATGAAGGGCAGCCAGCTGAGCAATGCGCGCCGGGCCTGCGTCAGCGCGGACCCGCCGAAGAGGCCCGCCATCTAGACCTTCTCCGCTTCGCCGCGCCCGAGAAGGCCGCTCGGCCGCACGAGCAGGACGAGGATGAGGATCCCGAACGCGACCGCGTCGCGCCAGGAGGAGCTCAGGTAACCGGAAACGAGCTGCTCGGCGAGCCCGAGCACCAGGCCCCCCAGCATGGCGCCGGGCACGTTGCCGATGCCGCCCAGGACGGCGGCCACGAACGCCTTGAGGCCGGGCATGAGCCCCATCAACGGCTGCACGCTGGGGTACTTGCTCGCGTAGAGGATGCCCGCGACGGCGGCGAGCACCGAGCCGAGCACGAAGGTGAAGGAGATCACCAGGTCGATGTTCACGCCCATCAGCGACGCCACGGTCGAGTTGTAGGAGACGGCGCGCATCGCCGTGCCGATCCGGGTGTGGAACACGATCCGCTGCAGCAGGAGCATCAGCGCCACCGAGACGATGATGGTCACGATGTCCACGTAGCCGAGAGATACCGGCCCGAGGTGCTGCGCGAGGTGGCGGGGCAGCACGTTGAAAGCGCGCGGATTGGGCCCGAAGACATACTGGCCGCCGTACTCGAGGAAGAAGCTGACGCCGATGGCGGTGATGAGCGAGTTGAGCCGGGGCGAGCTCCGCAACGGCCGGTAAGCGAGCCGCTCGATCACGAATCCCAGGATCGCGCACGCCGCCATGGCCGCCAGGGTGACGAGCAGCGCGCCGGGGATGCTCGGGGTCCGGGACTCGCCCGTCCAGCGCGCGACGTACCAGCCCACCATCGCGCCGATCATGAAGACGTCGCCGTGCGCGAAGTTGATCAGCTTCAAGACGCCGTACACCATCGTGTAGCCGAGCGCGATGAGCGCGTAGATCGCGCCCACGCTGAGGCCGTTGATGATGTGCTGGAAGAACTCCGCCAAACGAGCGCCTTCCGGCCGCTACTTCTTCGCCGCCGCGTCGCCGCCGGAACCGCTCTCGGGCTGCATCCCCTCGGGGTAGACCTTGGTGACGAAGTCGTACTTCCCCCCCTTCGCGACCTTGAGCACCACCGCGGGCTTGAGGGGATTGCGGTTCTGGTCGAGCGTGATGTTACCGGTCACGCCCGCATAGTCCTTCGTCGCCGCCAGCGCGTCCCGGATCGACGGCCCGGTCAGGTCCTTGGCGCGTTTCATGGCGTCGACCAGCATCCCCGCCGCGTCGTACGCCTGCGCCGCGAGCGAGTCGGGGAGCTGCCCGCCGTAGGCCTTCTTGTACTTGCCGACGAACTCCTGGATGCGCGGGCTGGGGTCGTCGGGCGAGTAGTGGTTGGAGAAGTAGCTCCCCACGATCGCGTCGCCGCCGATCTCATAGAGCTTCTCGCTGTCCCAGCCGTCGCCGCCGAGGAGCGGAACGGTGATGCCCGCCTCCCGCGCCTGGCGCGCGATGAGGCCCACGTCGGTGTAGTAGCCGGGGACGTACAGCGCTTGCGGGGCCGCCGCCTTGATGTTGGTGAGCTGCGCCTTGAAGTCCACGTCCCCGTTTGAGTAGCTCTCCTGCGCGACGATCTGCCCGCCGGCCTTGGTGAAGGCTTCGATGAAATTCTTCGCCAGCCCGACCGAGTAGTCGTTGCGCACGTCCTTCAAGATCGCGACCTTCTTCACCTTCAGGTTGTCGTGCGCGAAGGTGGCGCCCACGTAGCCCTGGAACGGGTCGATGAAGCAGGCGCGGAAGATGTAGTCGCCCTTCTCCGTGACGGCCGGGTTGGTGGAGGAGGGCGTCACCATCGGCACCTTGGCCTGCTGCGCCTTGGGCGCCATGAACATCGAGCGGGTCGAGGCGACCTCGCCGAGCAGAGCGACCACGTGCTCGCTCGCGATCAAGCGCGTCGCCGCAGTGGCGGCCTCCTCGGGACGGCCCTGATCGTCGAGCACTTTGACTTGGAGCTGTCTCCCCTTCACTCCGCCCTTGGCATTGAACTCGTCGATGGCGAGCTGGATCCCGTTCGCGCTGGAGAGGCCGAAAGTGGCTTCCGTGCCGGTCATGCTCCCGACCTCGCCGATGACGATCGGGCCGGTCGCGTCGGGGCTCATCATTCCGCTGCCCTGGTCCTGCTTCTTGCAGGCGGCGAGGGCGGCGAGGGCGAGGAGACTCGGCAAAATCCTGCGCATGGCGGATCCTCTGGCGTCGATTGGGAAAAGCGGCCTTGCTTAACACTCCGGGAAGGCGCGATCAACCGTGGCCGCGCTCCCGGTCCTGCATGGTACAGTGGGGGCACCTTGCCCTCGCCGCGGATCCTCGTCGTCGACGACAACCCCGAGCTCCTCACGCTGCTTTCTTCGTCCTTCGAGGAAGCCGGATACACGGTCCTGACGGCCAGCCGTGGCCGGAACGCGCTGGACCTGGCGCGCAAGGAGAAGCCGGCGCTCGCCATCGTCGACGTCCTCCTGCCCGATCTGATGGGTTACGACGTCGCCGAGATGCTCAAGCGCTTGAAGATCCCCTTCATCTTCATCTCCGGCGTGCACAAGGGCGGGAGCGCCACCAGGGGCGCGGCCGCCAAGCACGGCGCGGTCGGGTACTTCGAGAAGCCGTTCGACCGCAAGGCGCTGCTGGAGGCGGTGCGCAAGGTCGTCCCCGCCGCCCGGACTCCAGAGCGCGAGCTCGAGCTGGACCTCGAGGGGGCGCCCCCGGTCGCCGAGGAAGCCGAGGCGATGGAGCTGACCAGCCGCATCGACCTGACCGCCCAGGGCGCGCACGTCGGGCTTCGCGGGGGAGGCAAGCTGGCGCTCAGGCCGATGGGACCCGAGCAGCAGGCACGTCTGAGCGGAGCGGCCAGCCCGGTGACGCGGCGCATCAGCGTCACGGTCCCCACCGAGCCGCCCCCGCCGGGCCGGCAGGACGAGCCGGAGGAGCTGCCCGCGGACGCGCTGCAGCCCATCGCCTCGAAGGACAGCGTCCGGCGCGGTGAGCTGAAGGACAACCTGCCTCAGCTCTTCGCTGCCTTCTTCCAGGCGCGGGAGACCGGCGAGCTCGGCCTGCAGAAGGGGCAGGTGAAGAAGGTCGTCTACTTCGAAGCCGGGATGCCGGTGTTCGCGCAATCCAACCTGGTCGCCGACCGGCTGGGCCAATTCCTGGTGCGCGCCGGGAAGATCGACGAGGCGACGCTCGAGTCGGCCGCGGACGAGGCGTCGCGGAGCAAGCAGCGCACCGGCGACGTGCTCATCTCGATGGGCGCGCTCACCGAGGAGGAGCGGCTCTACTACATCGCCCAGCAGATCAAGAGCATCCTCTACAGCCTGTTCGCCTGGGAGACCGGCTCCTTCGCCCTGTCGTTCCAGGCCCGCGCGCGCAGGGAGATGATCAAGCTCGACATCCACCCGGCGAACCTGATCGTGCGCGGGGTGAAGAAGCTCTACAAGCCGGAGCGCCTCCGGCGGCTGCTCGCGGCCGAGGAGCGGCTCATCCCCTCGCCCGATCCGGCATTCAACCTGAGCGACGTGGAGCTGCAGGCCTGGGAGGCGCACCTCTTGCCCCGCTGCGACGGTACGCGCACCGTGGCCGACCTGGTGAAGCTCTCCGGCAGACCGGAGAACGAGGCCTGGGCCACTCTGGTCGCCCTGCGGGCGCTGCGCGTCCTGGAAGTGCGGTAGTCGCCAGCCCGGCCCGCGGCGCTTATCCTTCCCGCATGGAAGGGCTGGGGAAGCTGCTGCTCGTGGTGGGCACCGTCCTGGCCGCGTTCGGGGCGGCCCTGCTGATCGCCGGCAAGATGGGACTGCCGCGGCTCCCCGGCGACATCCTCATCCGCCGCGACAATTTCACCTTCTACATGCCGCTCGGGCTGATGCTCCTGCTCAGCCTTGTCCTCACGGTGGTGCTGAACCTGGTGGCGCGCCGGTAGGATGGGTCTCGAAGCGGAGCCTGGGGACAGACTCCATCCCGGGGCGCGTTGCGCCGCGCTGGACACGCGGAAATGCGGCTATGACGCGCATTGACATCCCCCAGGGTTCGACATAGACGTGCGCGCCCGATGATCGCCCTGTCCAAGCAGGCGGGGGTTATGCCCTCGCCCTTCGACGCGGAGCAGCAGCGCCGGTTCGACGAGGGATTCGAGAAGGCGGTGGCGAAGTACCCGCCCGATCGCCGGCGGTCGGCGCTTTTGGCGGTGCTCCACCTGGCGCAGGACGAGTTGGGCTGGCTCCCGGAGCCGGCGATGGCCTACGTCGGGTTCCGCCTCGACGTCCCGCCGGTGCGCGTCCGCGAGGTGGTGACCTTCTACACGATGTACCGCCTGCACCCGGTGGGGCGGCACCACATCGGCGTGTGCAACTCGGTCTCCTGCTGGGCGATGGGCAGCGAGAGCATCCTGCGGCACTGCGAGGAGCGCCTCGGGATCCGGCCCGGACAGGTCACCAAGGACGGCCAGTTCTCTTTGGAGGAGGTGGCGTGCCTCGCCTCCTGCGGCACCGCACCCGCGGCGCTCCACAACAATTTCACCTACGTCGAGAACGTCACGCCCGAATCGGTCGACGCCCTGATCGCCCGGCTGCGCACCGAGCCGGGGCAGACGATGGCCCCGGGGCCCCATCCGCGTCACCTCGAGGACAAGCACGCGATCGAGAAGCAGTCCCAGCCGCAGGCGACCGGCACCGTGGGACAGGCCGCGGCGACCACCGTCCCCACCGACAAGAGGTGAGCGTGGCCGAGCGCGTGAAGATCCTCAGCGGCGACTGGGACAAGCCCGAGAGCTGGTCGCTCGCCACCTACAAGGCCTCCGGCGGCTGGCAGGCGCTCCCCAAGGCGCTCAAGATGCAGCCGCAGCAGATCGTGGACCAGGTGGTGAAGAGCAACCTGCGCGGCCGCGGCGGCGCTGGGTTCCCCACCGGGATGAAGTGGAACTTCGTCCGCAAGGAGACGAGCTTCCCCAAGTACCTGGTGGTGAACGCCGACGAGGGAGAGCCGGGCACCTTCAAGGACCGCGCCATCCTCGAGAAGAGCCCGCACATGTTCGTCGAGGGGCTGGTGATCGGCTGCTACGCGCTCGATTGCCACCTCACCTACGTGTATTGCCGCGGCGAGTTCCGGAAGGCGGCCGCGGCGCGGCTGCAGCAGGCGATCGACGAGGCCTACGCGCAGGGCTACCTGGGAAAGAACATCTTCGGCTCGGGGTTCGACCTCGACATGCAGGTGGTGATCGGCGCCGGCGCCTACATCTGCGGCGAGGAGACGGCGCTGCTCGAGTCGCTCGAAGGGCGGAAAGGATATCCGCGGCTCAAGCCTCCGTTCCCCGCCAACGCGGGCGGCGGCCTGTTCAAGCAGCCGACCGCGGTCAACAACGTCGAGACGCTGGCGAACCTCCCGGCGATCGTCGAGAAGGGCGGCGACTGGTTCGCCAACGTGGGCGTCCCCAAGAACGGCGGCACGCGCCTGTACGCGGTGAGCGGGCACGTGAACGTCCCCGGGGTGCACGAGGCGCCGATGGGCACCACCTTCCGCGTCCTGCTCGACGAGTACTGCGGCGGGATGCGCGGGAACAAGAAGCTCAAGGCCATCATCCCCGGCGGCAGCTCGTCGGCCGTGATGACCGCGGAGGAGGTCGACTGGCCCTCCGACTTCGACACGCTCAAGGCCAAGAAGACCATGGCCGGGTCCGGCGGCGTCGTCTACCTCGACGAGGACACCAACATGGCGTTCGCGCTGGCCAACGTGATGCGCTTCTACGCGCACGAGTCCTGCGGCCAGTGCACGCCCTGCCGCGAAGGGACCGCGTGGCTGAGCCGGCTCCTCGACAAGATCTGCGCGGGCCGCGGCGAGAAGCTGGACGTGGACAACGTGCACCAGATCGCCCGGCAGATGGAGATGAAGACCATCTGCGCGCTCGCCGACGGCGCCGCGATGCCGGCGAAGAGCTACATCGAGAAGTTCCGCGGCGACTTCGATGCGCTCGTGCGGGGCTAGCGATGGCCGAGACCGTCCTGTTCTGGATCTTCTTCGCCGGCGTGGTCGGGGCCGGCGCGCAGGTCGTGCTGCGACGCAACCCCATCCACGCGGCGATGTCGCTGGTCGCTTGCTTCTTCTTCCTGGCCGGCGTGTACCTGCTCCTCTCGGCGCACCTCATCGCCATCCTCCAGGTCATGGTGTACGCCGGCGCGGTGATGGTGCTGTTCGTGTTCGTCATCCTGCTGCTCAACCTGAAGGAGGAGGAGCTGGGCAGGGAGCGCGTCACCGTGTGGAAGGGCATCGGCGCGCTCGCGGTCGCGGCCTCGGTAGGGCTCATCGTCGTCTTGGCGCTGCGCAACGCGTACTCGGGCCCGGTGCGCGACCTCGCCGTCGAGCAGCTGCCGACGGGCTTCGGCACGGTCAAGGCGGTGGGGCGCGCGCTCTACCTCTTCAGCGTGCTGCCCTTCGAGGTGACGAGCCTGCTGCTCACCGTGGCCATCGTCGGCTCGGTGGTCGTCGCCAAGGGGAAGATCTGATGGTCGGGCCTCTGCACTACCTGTTCCTCGGCGCGGTCCTCTTCGCGCTGGGCGGAGTGGGCGTGGTGGTGCGGCGCAACGCCCTCATCGTCCTGATGAGCATCGAGCTGATGCTCAACGCGGTGAACCTCACCTTCCTCACCTTCTCGCGCTTCCCGCTGGTGAAGAGCGCCCCCACCCAGGCGGGCTTCCTCAGCGGCCACACCGCGGTCTTCTTCGTCATCGCGGTGGCCGCCGCCGAGGCCGCCGTGGGCCTCGCCATCGTCATCGCCGTGTTCCGCAGCCGGAGCTCTGTCAACGTGGACGAGTTCGACACGCTCAAGTTCTGAGGAGTGAATGGAAGTCTCCTGGCTGTACCTCATCCCCCTGCTCCCGCTCGCCGGCGCGGCGGTCAACGGCCTTCTCGGGCGCTGGCTCCCCAAGGCGTGGCTGTACGCCGTCGCCCTCCTGGTGGTGCTCCTCCCCTTCTGCATCGGGGTGTTCGCCTGGTGGCAGGTGGCGCACATCGAAGGCGAGACCGCGCAGGTCCGACAGCTGGTCTACACCTGGTTCTCGGTGGGCAGCTTGCGGGTCGATCTGGGCCTCACCTTCGACCGGCTCTCGGGCACGCTGGTCCTGGTGGTCACCGGAGTGGGGTTCCTCATCCATCTGTATTCGGTCGGGTACATGGACGAGGACCCGGGCTACTGGCGCTACTTCGCCTACCTGAACCTCTTCGTCTCGATGATGTTGCTGCTCGTCCTCTCCGACAACCTGGTGGCGATGTTCGTCGGCTGGGAAGGCGTCGGCCTCTGCAGCTACCTGCTCATCGGCTTCTGGTACGACGACGATGCGAAGGCGTACGCGGGGCGAAAGGCGTTCATCGTCAACCGCATCGGCGACTTCGGGTTCCTCATCGGGATCTTCGTCCTCTACCTCTACACGGGTCAGGTGAGCTTCCAGGCGCTCAAGGTGGCGCCGCTCTCGCTCGGCGTCGCCTCGGCCGCCGCCGCGCTGCTCTTCGTCGGCGCCACCGGAAAGAGCGCCCAGCTGCCGCTCTACGTCTGGCTGCCCGACGCGATGGCCGGGCCCACGCCCGTCTCCGCGCTGATCCACGCGGCCACCATGGTGACGGCGGGCGTGTACATGGTTGCGCGCCTCAGCTTCCTCTACGTGCAGGCCCCCGGAGTGATGGCGGTGGTGGCCGTGATCGGCGTCCTCACCGCGCTGATTGGCGCGGTGATCGGCACCTCGCAGACGGACATCAAGCGCGTGCTCGCGTACTCGACCGTCTCGCAGCTCGGATACATGTTCGTCGGCGTCGGCGTGGGCGCGTTCGCGGCGGGCACCGCGCACCTCATCACGCACGCGTTCTTCAAGGCGTGCCTGTTCCTCGGCAGCGGCGCGGTGATCCACGGGCTGAAGGGCGAGCAGGACATGGCCCGCATGGGCGGGTTGCGCCGGCTGGGGCTCAAGCACACGGCCGCGACGTTCTTCATCGCCACCGTGGCGATCACTGGAGTCCTGCCCATCAGCGGGTTCTTCTCCAAGGACGAGATCCTCGCCCAGGCGCTGAACACGCGGGCCTTCGACTTCCTCACCCTGCTGCCCGATCCGGGATCGCCGCGCCTCGCCTTCCTGGGGCCGGCCATCTACGCGATCGGGACGGTGACCGCGCTGATCACCTCGTTCTACATGTGGCGCTGCTACCTGCTCACCTTCGAGGGCGAGTACCGCGGTCCTCCCGAGGTGCACCCTCACGAGGCGCCCTGGGTGATGACGCTGCCGCTGTGGGTCCTGGCGGCGCTCTCGGTGGTGGGGGCGCTCATCGTCCTCCCCTCGCGCCAGCTGCCGTTCACCTGGGAGCATTTCACCGAAGGCGTCTTCGCGCGGCCTCGCGGCGGCGCTCCCCTGGAGCGGCTGCCCGAGCTGGTCGCGTTCGGGATCGCGCTGGTGGTGGCCTGGGCGGGATTCGCGGCCGCCTGGTCCCTCTACGCGCCTGGTCGCGGGCTGCAAGGCGATGAGCGGATCGCGCGGGCCACGCCCAGGCTGCGCCGCGCGCTGGCGTCGGCCCTCTACGTCGATGCCCTGTATGACCGGATACTGGTGAAGCCGTTGTGGGCCACCGCGCGGGGCTTGTGGCGCGCGGCGGACGCCATGATCATCGACGGCCTTCTGGTGAACGGGTCGGCGCAGCTGGTCGCGGCCGTCGGCTCCGCGTTGCGCCGCTTCCAGAACGGCGACGTTCAACGGTACGCGGCGGTCACCGCGGTGGGCGTCCTCATCCTGGTCTACGTCTTCCTGGTGCGAGGCTGAGATGGATTTCCTCCAGTCGCACCTCCTCAGCCTGGTGATCTTCGCGCCGATGCTGGGCGCGGCGATCATCGCCTTCCTCCCGCGCGACGAGGGCGGTCAGCACAAGGGGGTCGCGCTGATCGCCTCGCTCGCCACCTTCGCGCTCTGCGTCCCGCTCGCCGTGGCCTTCCGGCCTGGCGCGCGCGGCTTCTCCTTCGAGCAGCGCACCGACTGGGCGCCGAACCTCGGCTTCAGCTACCACGTGGGAATCGACGGGGTGGCGCTGCTCCTCTTGCTGCTCACCACCTTCCTCGGCCCCATCGTCGTGTTGAGCTCGTGGAAGTACATCCAGGACCGCGTCAAGCTCTACTGCATCTCGCTCCTGGTGCTCGAGACGGCGATGATCGGGACCCTCGCCGCGCTCGACCTGGTGCTCTTCTACGTCTTCTGGGAAGCGATGCTGATCCCCATGTACCTGCTCATCGGGATGTGGGGCTCGGAGCGGCGCATCTACGCGGCGGTGAAGTTCTTCCTCTTCACCTTCGTCGGCAGCGTACTGATGCTGCTCGCCATCTTCTACCTGTGGAGCCATTCCGCTCCCGTCGGGCAGCCGCGCACCTTCGACTATCTCGCGCTGCAGGCGCAGGTGCCGCAGCTCGGCGCGGATGCGCAGAAATGGCTCTTCCTCGCCTTCGCCCTCGCCTTCGCCATCAAGGTGCCGGTGTGGCCGCTGCACACCTGGCTGCCCGACGCGCATACCGAGGCGCCGGCAGCGGCCTCGATCGTCCTGGCGGGCGTGATGCTGAAGATGGGCACCTTCGGCTTCGTCCGGTATGCCATGCCGCTCTTCCCGGCGGCCGCGCTGCAGTACGCGCCCGCCATTGCCGCGCTCGGGGTGGTGGGGATCGTCTACGGCTCCTTGATGTGCATGGCGCAGCAGGACTTGAAGCGCCTGATCGCGTACTCGTCGGTCGCGCACTTAGGCTTCGTCATGCTGGGACTCTCGGCGCTCACGCCCGAGGCGGTGAACGGCGCGGTGCTGCAGATGGTGAACCACGGCATCTCCACCGGAGCGCTGTTCCTCATCGTCGGGTACTTCTACGAGCGCACCCACACCCGCGACCTGTCGCAGTACGGCGGAGTCGCTCGCGTCGCGCCGGCCATGTCCGCCGTGTTCGTGGTGGTCGTGCTCTCGTCGATCGGCCTGCCGGGGACCAACGGGTTCATCGGCGAGTTCCTCATCCTCATCGGGACCTTCACCTCGACCTCGCCGCTGGGGAACTGGGGCGGCGCGCCGCGCGGCCAGGTCTTTTCGATCCTGGGCGCGACCGGCGTCATCCTCGGCGCCGTCTACATGCTGTGGATGGTCCAGCGCACGCTCTTCGGCCCCAAGCGGCGCGCGGCCGAGCACGGCATGACGGACCTGACGCTGCGCGAGTGGGTGACGGTCGCGCCGCTGCTCGCGGCCATCCTGCTCATCGGCGTGTACCCCCAGCCGTTCCTCAACGCCTCGCGGGTGCCGGCCGAGGACCTCATCCAGCGGGTCGTGCGCCCGCGGGCGGCGCGCCCGCAGGGCGCCGGGCTGCAGCGTCCCGCGGCGGAGCCGCCGGCCGAGGCGCGCGCGGAAGGCGGGCGATGAACTTCAACCCTTCCGATCTCGAGGGAGTGCTGCCCGCGTTGATCCTCGCGGCGGGCGCCTTGGTGCTGCTCACCTCCGAGGTGTTCTTGCGCGAGGTGAAGCCCGAGGTGCTGGGCCGCGCTGGCGCGCCACCGGCGGCCGCGGACCGGCGGTACCAGGCGTGGCTCGCGGCGGTCTTTGCCGGGCTCGCGTTCTGGGCGGCGGTCGCGCAGATGGGGGACCCCGCCGCGCCCCTCTTCTCCGGCGCCGCCGTGACGGACGGGTTCGCGCGCGTGGTTGCCGCGGTGGTCTGCGCTTCGCTGGCGCTCTCGTGCCTGGTGTCCTTCGGCTACCTCGAGGCGCTGCGCGCGACCCGCGGTGAGTACTACGCGCTGGCGCTGTTCTCGGCCTCGGGCATGTGCCTGCTCGGCCAGGCGACCGACTTGATCGTGATCTTCATCTCGCTCGAGGTGATGTCGCTCGCCGTCTATTGCTTGTCGGCCTACCTGCGGCGCGGTCAGCGCCCGGCGGAGGCGGCGTTCAAGTACTTCGTGCTGGGGTCCTTCGCGGCGGCGATCTTCCTCTACGGCGCCGCGCTCGCGTACGGCGCGACGGGGTCCACGCGCCTGTCGGACGTGGCGAACGCGGTACGGCTGGCCGCGTCCGGCGGTACGCCGGCCGCGACCACCACGTTGCTCTTCGCCGCCGCCGCGCTGCTCGCGGCGGGATTCGCCTTCAAGGTGGCCGCCGTCCCGTTCCACATGTGGGTGCCCGACGTGTACGACGGCGCACCCGCGCCCGTGACGGGCTTCATGGCCGCGGCGGTGAAGGTTGCCGCATTCGCGACCCTGGTGCGCATCCTGGTGGGCGGCTTCGGAGATCCGTCGGCCGCCCTGGGGCCGCACGGCTGGCAGACGCTGGTGGTCTGGCTCTCCGCGCTCACCATGCTGGTCGGAAATCTCCTGGCCATCCCCCAGCGCAGCGTGAAGCGCATGCTGGCGTACTCCTCGATCGCGCACGCCGGGTACCTCCTCGTCGCGGTCGCGGCGATGGCGGGCGCTCCGCCCAGGGCGGACGCGCTCCAAGGACTGCTCTTCTACCTGGCCGCCTACGGAGCCACCGTCATCGGCGCGTTCGGGGTCGTGGCGCTGATCGAGCGCAAGGAGGCGCTGGCGGGCGGCGGGGACGATCTGTCCTCCTGGGCGGGGCTGTCGGAGCGGCACCCGGCGCTGGCGGCGGCGATGACGCTTTTCATGGTGTCCCTGGCGGGCATCCCGCCCACGGCGGGGTTCATGGCCAAGGTCACCGTCTTCCGCGCCGCCATCGCCGCGGACCTGGTGCCGCTCGCGGTGCTGGGCGTGCTGACCAGCGTCGCCGGGCTCTACTACTACCTGCGCGTGGTCGTGTACGTGTACATGGTGCCGCAGTCGAAGCCCGAGCCCGTCGCGGGCGGCCACCTGATCGCCGCGGGCATCGCTCTGGCCGGCTGCGCCGCCCTGGTCCTCTGGATGGGCATCCAGCCCGACACCTTCGCCCGCCTAGCCCAATCCGCCTCCACCTCCTTCGCCCGCTGACAGAAAGAGCGTTTCACGCAGAGCACGCGGAGATCGCAGAGGGTTTTTTTGGGTGGAGAAATCGACGCCAACGCCTGATCCACCAGCAACCAGAAGTTTTTCCTCTGCGGTCTTTGCGCGCTCTGCGTGAAACGTTTTTAGACCACGTCAGAGGCGGCGGAGGAGGACGTAGACGGCGCCGAGGCCGCCGTCGTGGGGGCGGGCGGTGGCGAAGGCCAGGACGTGGTCGGAGAAGCGGGCCGTCTTCATCCACCGCTTCAGGGCGTCCTTCAGGACGGGCACCTGGTCCTTGGAGTGGAGCCCGCGGCCGTGCACGACCAGGACGCAGCGCTTGCCGCCCTGCCGCGAGCGGGCCAGGAACGACTCCAGCTCCGTGCGCGCCTCCTCGCGGGTGAGCCCGTGCAGGTCGACGTGGGCCTGGACGGCGAACTCGCCGCGCCGCAACCGCCGCAGCACATGGTGGTCCAGTCCGCGCGCCGCGCCCTCGATGAACTCGTCGGAGTCGGCGATGTCGAAAGGCGCGGCGCCGTTCACCAAGGCGCGCAGCTCGTCGTAGGCGGCCAGCTCCGGGTCGAGCGGTCCGGACGCCATGGCGATCGGCTCCGGATCGGGCTTGATCCGCGCGCTCCGGTCCGCGAGCGGCGCGGCTCCTTCCACCGCCACCGCCCACAGCTCGTCCTCCGACAGAGGGCGCGGGGCATCCGCCGGCGGCGTAGGAGGGGCGGACGCAGCGGGAGCGGGCTTCTCCGGCGGGGCGGGTCGGTCCAGCTCGAGCCGCTCGAAGGGATTGTTGAACGGCCTCTTCCTCGGCACGGCGGAAAGCTTATCAGTCGCGGCGGAGACCGAGGCGCTTCATCTTGCGCCAGAGAGTGGTGGTGGAGACGTCCAGCTCCCGTGACACCTGCTCCAGGCTGCCGCCGGAGCGGGCGAGCGCCCGCTGGATGGCTTCGCGTTCGGCGTCGTCCACCTGCTGCGCGAGCGTCTTCGCCGGGCCATCCGCCGACCCGGCGCCGCCGGGAGAGGGGCCCGGCCGCTCCAGGAAAACGTCGTCCGCGCCGATCGAATCCCGCCGCGCCAGGGCGGCGGCCTGCTCGATGACGTTCTCCAATTCGCGCACGTTGCCCGGGAACTCGTGCGCGGTGAGCTTCAGCAACGCGCCCTGGGTCAAGGTGCGCCGCGTGCCGTTGCGCTGGTTGAAGCGGTCGACGAAGTGCTGCGCGAGGAGCGCGATGTCCTCGCGCCGCTCGCGGAGCGGCGGCATGACCAGGGGAACCACGTTGAGCCGGTAGAACAGGTCCTCGCGGAAACGCTTGTCCGCGATCGCCTGCCGCAGGTCCTGGTTGCTGGCGGCCAGCACCCGGACGTCCACCGCGATGGAGGCGTTGTCCCCCACGCGCCGGATCTCGTGCTCCTGGATGACGCGCAGGAGCTTGGCCTGGAAGGCGGGCGTCGTCTCGGCGATCTCGTCGAAGAAGAAGGTCCCGCCACCCGCCTCCTCGAGCAGCCCGCGGCGCAGCTTCACCGCTCCGGTGAAGGCGCCCTTGACGTGGCCGAACAGCTCGCTTTCCAGCAGGCTCTCGCTGATCGCCGCGCAGTTCACCGGCACGAACGGCCGCGTCGCCCGGCGCGAGTTGGCGTGGATGGCGCGGGCGATCAGCTCCTTGCCGGTGCCGCTCTCCCCGGTGATGAGCACCGTCACCTCGGTGGGCGCGATGCGCACCACCTTGGTGAGCAGGTCGCGCATCGGCGCCGACCGCCCCACCAGCTCCTCCAGCTTGTACCGGCGGCGGAACTCGTCGGAGAAGAGCCCGACGTCGACCAGCAGCTTGCGCTTCTCCAGCGCCCGCTGCATTCGCACCAGCAGCTCCTCCTCCTTGAAGGGCTTGGAGAGGTAGTCGTGCGCCCCCTGCTGCATGGCGGCCACGGCGCTCTCGACCGTCCCGTAGCCGGTCATCACGATGACCTGGGTGGTAGGCGAGATCTCCAGCGCGCCGCGCAGCACGGCGAGGCCGTCGAGCGGGGCCATCTTGAGGTCGGTGAGCACCACGTCGAATGGCTCGGCCAGGAGGCGCGACAGGGCGGCCTCGCCGCTCTCCGCCTCGGCGACGTCGTATCCGGCCTGGCGCAGCACCAGCGCGGTGGTGGTGCGCATGTTGCGCTGATCGTCGACGATCAGGACGCGGGACGCCGGCGCGGCTGCGGCTCGTAGCGCGGTCGATTCGGTCATCGCGGAAGGAATCTCACAAGGGTCGCGCCGTGAAAAGCATGGCGTCGCCGACAATCTCGAGGGCGCGACCGCCCCATCGGCGGCGGCGGGCGGCGACTACCCGGAGAGCGGCAGGAGCAGGTGGAACTCGGTGCCGCGGTCGCAGTCGGAGAGCAGCGCGCGCCCTCCGTGGCCTTCGGCGATGCGCTTGACCACCGCCAGGCCGAGGCCGGTGCCGGTCGGCTTGGTGGTGAAGAACGGCTGGAACACCTTCGAGCGCGCTTCGGGTGGGACGCCGACCCCGGTGTCGTGTACCGCGATGCGCGCCTGCGGCCCGGCGTCGGAGAGCACCCGGGCGACGCTCACCGTCAGTACCCCGCCGTGCGGCATCGCCTGCAGCGAGTTGGTCACCAGATTGACCACCGCCTGGCGCAACAGGCGCGGATCGGCGGGCACCGCCGGCAGGCCCGGCTCGATCTTGAGTCGCACCTCGACCGAGTTCTCCTCGCCCGGGCGCATCGTCGACGCGATCGCCTCCTCGAGGACGGGCTGCAGCGCCAGCGGCTGCAAGGTGGGCCGCAGCGGCCGCGAGTAGTCGAGCAGGTCGCCCACCATCCGGTTCAGGCGGTCCGCCTCCTCGCCGACGATGTCCAGGAGGAGCCGCACGTCTCCCGCGGGCTGCAGCAGGCGCTTCAAGCTGCCCAGCGAGTTGAAGATCACGCCCAGCGGGTTTCGCACTTCGTGC